>Ga0187893_10000269_pt1 | contig 134321 bp, 130 predicted proteins | sample MA1701074metaG_FD_139574 | JGI IMG/M metagenome (GOLD analysis project Ga0187893, IMG submission 139574) | White microbial mat communities from a basaltic lava cave in the Kipuka Kanohina Cave System on the Island of Hawaii, USA - MA170107-4 metaG ...
CCTCTGGGCCACGATCATATACAGCTTTTATTTCGTCACGGTTCATCGTTTGTTGAGATATTACCAATACTGGTCTAATTCCTCTCAGCCCCGTCTCCAACGGGCTGAGTAGTTACTTTCAGTCTTCAGTTTTTAGTTCCTCATTCTTTCAGGGTGTCGTTAAAATAACATGAAAGACTCTTTCGGAAAGCAGGAGTCAGAATAAAACGACTGAAAACTGAAAACTGAAAACTGCCTACATTTCGACGGCCATAGCCACGGCGTTTCCTCCGCCGAGGCACAGGGCCGCAATGCCGCGACTCGCCGCGCGGCGCTGCATTTCGTAAAGCAGGGTCACGAGAATTCGCGCGCCGCTCGCTCCAATCGGATGCCCCAGAGCGACTGCGCCGCCGTTGACGTTGAGACGATCAGGCGCGATGCCAAGCTCGCGCGTGATGGCGATGGCCTGAACTGAGAATGCTTCGTTGAGTTCTATCAAATCGATATCGCCCAACTTCCAGCCTGCTCGTTCCAGAGTTTTTTGAATAGCCTTGACCGGAGCCATCATGACGAGTTTAGGCTCGATGCCGCTTGTGGCCTGCGCGACTATTCGCGCGATGGGTTTTCTTCCGAGTCGCGCGGCTGTTTCAGAGGATGCGACGATGAGAGCCGCCGCGCCGTCGTTGACGGCGGGCGCATTGCCCGCCGTCACTGTTCCATCTTCCTTGAACGCGGGCCGCAGTTTCGCCAGAGCTTCGAGAGTCGTATCTTCGCGCGGGCCTTCGTCTTTGGTGACGAGAAGCGACGGGCCTTTCTTCTGCCTTATCTCGACCGGAACTATTTCTCTGTCGAAGCGGCCTTCTTTGATGGCGGCGATGGCCTTGCGATGCGATTGGAGCGCGTAAGAATCCTGCTCTTCGCGCGAGACGCGGTAACGCTCGGCTACGACTTCGCCCGTGTTGCCCAGGTGCCAGTCGTCGAAGGCGCACCACAAACCGTCAGCGATCATGGAATCGATCAACTCTCCATCTCCCATGCGATAGCCTTCCCTCGCGCGACGAAGCAGGTAAGGCGCTTTAGTCATCGATTCCATTCCGCCCGCGACCGCGATTTCTATTTCGCCGACTCGGATTCCATTGGCGGCAAGCATCACGGATTTTAGTCCCGACCCGCAGACTTTATTTATCGTCAAAGCGGCGACTGAATCAGGCATGCCTGCGCGAAGGGCGACCTGACGAGCCGGGTTCTGGCCGTTACCGGCCTGAACGACGTTGCCCATTATGACTTCATCGACCTCTGTCGGGTCTATGCCTGCGCGCTCGATAGCGGCGCGTGCGGCTATGATGCCCAGATCGACGGCGCTCAGGTCCTTGAGCGCGCCGAGTAATTTGCCGACAGGCGTTCTGGCTCCCGAAAGTATCACTGCGTCAGTCATGATTTATGATCCTTCCGATCTAATATTTGAGATTTCAAATTCGAGATCGAAAAAAGTAATTTTATGATCCTCCCAGCCTCATATTTGAGATTTCAAATCTGAAATCGCCGGGAGTAATTGTAGGCCGCGATCAAACTGCGGCGCAAGCAAAGCATCCGATGGGCTTGCTTCGTGATTTTTCACTCGGTGTGAATCGGCTTGCGCGTCGGTGGTCGAAATGTGACGAGCGCGATTATAAAAATTCAAATCGCATCGCGCGACGGCTCAATCCTGTTTGCTGAGATAGATCACTCGCGGTTTGGTTCCCAAATCTTCCATCAAGCGTTCGGCGCGATTGCTTCGCGACAAATGATGAACTTCGCTCCGCGGGTCAGCGATGTTGCCGAAATACATCGCCCGCGTAGGACATGACCCGACGCAGGCAGGCACAACATCGCCGTCGCGCAGGGCGCGGTTTTCGTCTTTCGCTTTTTCCTCGCCCTTGCGTATGCGCTGAATGCAGAAGGTGCATTTTTCCATCACGCCCGTCGTGCGAACGGAGACCTCCGGGTTGAGCGATTTTTCCAACGGCGCGTCCCAGCGGGGAGCGAAGAAGTTGAAAAAGCGAACCGAGTATGGGCAGTTGTTCGCGCAATAGCGCGTGCCGACGCAGCGATTGTAGACCTGCGCGTTTAGTCCTTCTTCAGTGTGATAAGTCGCATAGACGGGGCAGACCGGCTCGCACGGAGCTTCCTCGCAATGCTGGCAAAGCACGGGGCGAAAACGCGCGCGAACATCGGGGAACTCGCCTTCGAAATATCTCTCTATTCTGATCCAGTTGATCGAACGATTGCGCGAGGATTCTTCTTCGGATGAAGGTATGTTGTTTTCCACTTTGCACGCGACGACGCAGGCTTCACATCCCGTGCAGCGATCAAGATCGATGACCATAGCCCATTGCGGCTTTTGATTCGCGGATTCATTCATCATCGTTTCACCTCCGGGTGTTCGGGCAGCATCGTTCCGAATCGGATCAGCCGCGCGTCGCCCGCAACTTTAGCAATCTTCACTTGAACAGTGTCCGGGCGGCTCTCAGGGTTGATGAGATAAGGATTCAACTCTATGACATTCACCCCTCTCTTCGCATAGCGGCCAGACATATGACCCTGACCGTAAGGCATCGCTATGGTGTCGGGCCTGATCGCAGGATAAAGCACGGCGGGCGCGCGCACGCTTCCGTGCGGCGAAGAGATTTCAACTGTGTCGCCATCAGCTATGCCAAGCGAAGAGGCGGTTTTTGGATTTATCTCGACCCAACTTCCCCACATCACACTGGTCATGGGGTCGGGCAATTCCTGAAGCAGGGGGAGATTGGCCTGCTCGCCCGTGCCGAGCGCCGCGTGTTCGTAAGCAAGCAGCGTGAGCGGATAATCATCACCGGAAGCTTCGCTTGTGGAAAGCAGCGAGAATGGAAAAAGCGTTGGTTTGAGTGGCTCAGGCTTGCTGGTCGGTTCGCCCGTCCACACGCCTTTTTCGATTATCGAATCCGCTGTTTCTTCGCCTCGTCCAGGCAGTTGCTCGAGGGCTTTCCTGACCATCTCTTCCGCCGATTCGAATGGAGGAGAAAAATCCGCGCCGCCTATCTCGCGGCTTATTGCGATCAGCACGTCCGCTGTTTGACGAGTGTTGAGTTCGGGCTTGACGACAGGTCGATTTACAGTGACAGCAACGCGCTTCTCGTCAACGAGCGTCGCGCTTATGTCCCAGCTTTCGAGCGAGGTGTGATCGGGCAGAATGAGATCGGCCAGAGCCGTGGTCTCATCCATAGAAGATGAGAAGCTGGCGATGAAGGGAATCTTTCTGATCTCGTCGGCTGCGCGCGGAATAGTATAAACAGGATTCGACTGATGAATGAGCAACGCGCTGCACCCCTCACCAGTAGCTTCTCTCGTGAGCAAGTATTCCTGATATGAACTCATTCGATACGATCCGCCCAGCTTTTCGAGCGGATCGAAATCAGCGACCGCAGGCAGCACAACTCCCCCCGGCTTGCCGACATTGCCGACGAGCAGATTTAGATAATTGATCGCCGTCATATTATCCCGGCCACGCGCAACCAGTCGGGATGAGCCGATTGCAAGCGGTCGCTCTGCGGCGGCGAATTCGCGTGCTATGCGAATTATTCTTTCAGCCGGAATGTCAGCTTTGTCGGCGATCTTTTCAGGCGCGTAGTTTTCAAGAGTCTCGCTCAAAAATTCAGGCTGAGACGCATCTTTTCTCAAGCCTTCGCGGATTATCACCTGAGCTATGGCGAGCGCCATCAAACCTTCCGTACCCGTTTGCGCGGGCAGCCATTCATCGGCATTAGCCGCAGTCAGCGACATTCGCGGCTCGACGTGAACGAACTTTCCGCGAGGCTTTCCCTTCGCGCTGCGAAACTCTCCGTAGGCGAGCGAATACCTGACAGGCGAATGCCATGTTTCGAGAAATCGCGCGCCGAATGAAATCAAATAGGTCGCGTTGGCTATGTCGAAGATCGGCGCGACAAAGCGATTGTAGATATCAGGCTCCGACTCAGCATCGCGATTCAGCCCTTCCGAGACCAGATGCATGTTTCCCCGCATGGCCGGTTTGAAGGCTGATGCAAAAAGCCTTGCCGCAAGGGCCGTGGCTCCGTGCGAACTCTTAGTGGCAAAAACAATATTCTCCGGTATCCCATGCATTCTGATCTCGCGCAGTTTATCCGCGAGCGCCCTTATCGCCTCGTCCCACGTTATCTCTTCGAACTCGCCTGCGCCCCGCTCGCCCGTTCTTCGCATCGGGCCGCGAATGCGATCAGGGTTGTAAAGCAGTTGAAGCCCCGCCTGACCCCGCGCGCACAACGCGCCGCGATTGACAGGATGATCAGGGTTGCCCTCGATTTTGTTGGCTCGATGCTCGCGCGTTCTGACGATGATTCCGCATCCGGCATCGCACAACGCGCACGCGCTCGCTTTCCAGTAATCCACTCCCGGCACATACTCTTCATCAGGTATGAGAGCGGGTATGAGTTTTTCTTCAGGGTGACCGCACGCGCCGAGTACACCCGCGCTCGTCGCGCCCACGCCCGTCAGGATGATGAATTTTCTTCTGTTCATAGTTCTCAAAAAACCAGAAGTCAGGAGGTGACAGGGAACAGGTTACAGGTGACAGGCGGGGAATCTTCGGCTCTGTCACCTGTAACCTGTCACCTGTTCCCTACAACAACCCCTGCTATCGATGGCAGACATAGCAATCGTTGCTCACGTTTTTTTGAGCGTGGCAATCCATGCACCAGCGCATGGATTGATCAACTTCGCGCCGCACTCTTCTCATACTGCCTATGTCGCCGTGACACTGCTGGCAACTGATCTCGGCGCGGATGTGCGGCTTGTGAGTGAAGTATGCGTGCGCCTCTTTTTCGAACCAGTAGACCCTCACCCACGGGGGCTGTTCGCCGCGTGCGGCGAACGAGGCGAGCTTTTGCACTTCTGCGCTTTCGGCCTTTATGCTTTCGTGACAGAGCATGCAGGTTGAGATATTCGGGATCGTGGCGTGAGGCGATTTGTCTGCATGCTCGTGACAGAAAGCGCATTCGAGCCGCGGGCCGTCTTCTTTCTCGACGTGCTGCCAGTGGCTATATTCGACAGGCTGGACGGGCGCTTCGGGCCTGCCGAAAACATCCATCAGAACGAAGCCCGAAACTATTATCACGGCTACGAGCAGTATCAGGACTTTTGCCGGTCGCTTCATCTCTTCATCGCCTGCAACTGGGCAGGCTCTCTCTGTTCCCACCTGATTTTATTTATTGAGCCGCCGCGAGACTGCACGGCTGTTGTGGCGGATTGAAACTTTGAGATGATACTACCGGGCGACGAGAAATGCACAGCGAGTTTGTCCGTATTCGATCAACGAACGAGGAGAGACATTATGCCTCTCCTCGTTGAAAGCGCCTGCGACTAATCGCCGCCCAAGCGGAAGACTATTCCGGCCTGTCCTCGAATGTTGTGAGTCCACTCGTCGTTGAGACGGACAGGCAGATAATCGATCTGAAACAGGCGCACCGCCACGCGCTTGCTCACGTTGATGTCAAGCCCGCCTCCTGCGGCCAGCGCAAAGCCTGTGTCTGCGAGCAATCGAGGATCGAGATCGACGATCTGGCCGAGCAATCCCGGCACTCCTGTGATTGATGATTTCCTCGCCCCTCCGATAAGCACATGCCCGAAGGCCGTCCACTTCTCTGAGCGGGCGGAAAAGCGCGGGCCGAACAGAAAAGTGTGAAAGCTCGTTTCCGCATTGAAACCCGGAAGGATGGTGATCGGGCCTATCTGTACAGATGGGATGGGAACGTGGCCATAGTTTCCGCTGACTTCGGCAACCAGTCCGAAATGCTTCGTCAGGTTGCCCGAAAAGCTCGCTCCCCATCCATACATTCCTTCGCGTTCAGGGAAGTCGGCGTTGAGGTAAGAAAAACCTCCGAATACTTCGGCGCTCGGATAGCTGTCCTGCGCATGGGCTGAGAGGGCCGCAGAAAACAACACCGCGATCAATACGAAATATCTTCGCATCTTTCAATTCTCCTACGAATATTTTGATTGAGAGTCGAAGATGTCTAAACGGCAGGAGCGGAAATTCTCTCACGCCCGGTTGCGCGCTGATTCTCTATGCGCTACCGGTTTCATGGTTGAGAATAAGTCGGAGCCGCAGAACTTGCAGTTTTTTTGAGAGTCGAGAGGCTATTGTTGTATGGCCGAATCGTGAAATGCTGCGCGTCGCCACTGCCCAGCCTGTTTGACCCAGATGTGCGTGAAGCGCAATTCGAGCGAGAACGCTTGGCCCTCGCGCGCTCCTCGGCTTTGGTTGCGGCCAGTGACGACGGCGGTGTTGCCGTAGACGCTGATTTTCAAATCATCATTCGTGTATGAGTCTATGCGCAGGCGGCCCGATTTCAGTTCCGCATTTCGAGTCCTGATGTAATCGAGCCATCGAGTTTTGTTCAGAGTCCCGCCGTTCGAATTCGTGTGAACGTAATCATCCGCGAGCAACGCCTCAAGGGTTGTGGCATCGGCCTCGACGAACGCTTTGAAGAATCGATCAAGCGACGCGCGGATTTCCTCCTCGGAGCGGCTCGCCTGCCCGAAAGAAAAAACAGCCGTCGTGAAAATCAGAAGAGATAGCCGGAGAATTCGTTTCATGAACTACTCGATGCCGAAGCGGAAAACGAATCCGATCTGCGCGCGGAAGTTGTGCGAAGTGTCGTCTTCGCCTCTGATCGGCAGATAATCGAACTGAATCAACCGCACGCCGATGCGCTTGCTCACGTTGATGTCAACTCCGCCGCCTACGGCGAAAGCGAAATCCGTCTCCGAGCCGAATGTCTCGACCTCGGTTCTCGCTGCGCCGAAGAGAAAATGGCCGAAGAAATTCGCGCCGCCTTTTCGATGAGTGAGCCGCGGGCCGAAAAGAAAAGTGTAAGTGTTCACGTCAAACTGAGGATTCGTGCGAAGGCCGCTGATGGTCGTCTCTCCGTACTGGCCGCTTATTTCCGCCGCGACGCCGAAATAATGATTCACATTTCCGGCAAGGCTCACGGTGAATCCGGGAACGTGCAGGCTTTCGCGCTCGGCGAACTGATCGGAGTTGAAATAAGAGTAGCCGCCGAAAAGCTCGAAGCGCGGATAACTCTCCTGAGCATGAGTCTGGACACAGGCTGCGAAAAAAACCGCGAGCAGAAAGATTTTCTTCATCGCTACCACCTTTCGATTCGTCTCAAAATTCGGGCGAGAATAATAAACTCCGCACGGGGAAGTTTCAATCCACGAAGCGACACGAAGAGGACGAAAGACACGAAAAATGATTCAGGTTTCGAGTTTCTTCGTGTCGCTTCAGAGACGAGAAAAAGGGATCGCGCCTTCGAATCCCTTCGTGTTCCTTCGTGGAGTTGTCTCAGCCCGGTCGAATCCGTAAACTTGAAGCGGAAGTGCTGAAGACTCTGGACAACTACATATACATTGACTCGCCCGCGTCGGAGCGCGACCGAAGGTTTTCGCGCATACTCGCCGTGTCGGTCATCTGCCACGTCATCTTTTGCGCCGTCGTCATCAGGCTCGACATCTGGTCGAAGTGGGAAGAAGCCGTCGGCGCAGGGCAACCTGAACTCGTAGTGATCATGGAGATCGCGCCTCCGCCTGAGCGGCCTTTGCGCGCGCCGGTCGAAAAACTGGATCGCGTCGATACGAGTCAGATGAAGTTCGATCCGCGTCGCGCCGATGATACGAACCTCATCGCGCGTTCTCCTAAACTCGGAAGCCCCGATGGCAGGCAGACCGAATCGAGGAAATCTCAATCCGCAAAATCGTCCGCACAGTCTCAGCCGTCAGCCGCCGCTGGTAACAAAAGGCTGACCGCCATCGCTCCGCCCCTGCCTGTCATTACCGCTCAAACGCCCGCGCATTCTGCGCCCGCGCCGACGACTTCTCTCCCGGCTCAAAATCAGAGCGCGCCTCCAGCGCCTCCCTCCGAGTCAGGCCCCTCGTCCGGGCGCGAAGAGAGACAGGGAACGAGAGAGCTTTCCATGCAGACAATCGAGAGTCAGTACCTCGCTTACGTGCGTGCGAGGATTCGTCAGGCGAACGAGCGAGTGATGCCTGCGGACTGGATCAGAGACGTGCTGACTCAAAGAGTGTCGGCTGATTTCGAAATAATGATCGCGCGCAGCGGGCAGTTGCTCTCTGCCCGATTGATGAAGTCGAGCGGCTACCCCACGCTTGACGACGCGGCCCGTCAGGCTATATACATAGCCAGGCCCTTCGAAGGATATCCCCCCGGTGCAGGCGAGACGCTCACACTGAGAGTGACCGTCTACTACGCGCCATCGCGGTGAGTTCCAATGAGCAGTTCAAAAAATTCAACCTTCGGCTTTGCACTGGCGCTGGCCGCAATGCTTACAACCCTTCTGTCTCCGCTTCAGGCAAAAGCGGAGCAATCGAGTCGCGACGGGGCGGAGTCGCGGCCTCGAAGGGTCGAGTATAAAAGCAAAGACGGGCCGGTGATTCGCATAGGGCTGATGACGGATGTCGCATCGATTGCCATAAGCGCGACGGACGGAATCAATGTGCGGCGTTTGACCGATGCTGAGGATCGAAAACTCGTTTATGCAGACGTGCGCGTTGAAGTGCGCGCAGCGACCATCGCCGCGCCCGACGTTCAGTATCGCGTCGAAGTCGCAAGCACGACTGATCCGACAACAGCGCGCAAAACTGCCGATGAAGTGAAGAAGAAATTTCGCGAACAGGTCTCGACCGATTACGACGCGAAATCGAAAAAATATACCGTGTTCGCCGGTCTCTTCGAATCGAAAGAAGAAGCGTCCAATATGGTCGATAGACTTCGCCGCGATGATTTCAAATCCGCTCGCATCGCCGCAGGGTCGAAAGACACGACGGCCAGCAACGCGAAGAAAGGTTATGAGCCTCGCTACACCGAGACGCCTGCGCGCGCCACGCGGCCAGTCCGGTTGCAGCTAGTGGCTCTCAATCGAAGCAGTCTCGTAGCGTCGAGCGACGATCTGATCGTCATCACCGCCGCCGACCCGGACGCGGAAAAAAACGAGCCGACGAAACCAGTCAAATTCGACCGCGAAAGCGCGAGCAGAAATAATGAACGTGATCAGAAATCAAGCTCGAATGAAATAGAAAACAATCGCTCGACGACGAAACCGCTCGCGGTGAAGGTAGGAAGCCGAGAGTATCGCGGCGAGATTCATCTCACGCTCAACGAGCGCGGGCGCATCAATGTGATAAACGCGCTGCCCGTCGAGCAATACCTTCGAGGGGTCGTGCCGATGGAGCTATCTCCCGGAGCGTTTCCTGAAATAGAAGCTCTCAAGGCGCAGGCTGTCGCGGCGCGCTCTTACGCCATTTCGCAGCAGGGCCGCTACAGCGCGGAAGGATTCGATCTGCGCGACGACGCTCATTCGCAGGTCTACGGCGGATTGACGGCTGAACATCCGCTCACGAATCGGGCGGTCGAAGAGACTCGCGGCTTGGTGGCCGTCTATGGCGACGAAGACGGGCGCGACTCGCTCATCGAAGCGCTTTACACTTCGACCTGCGGAGGAAGAACGGAAAACAACGAGGCGATATTTTTAGGCAAGCCCCGTCCTTATCTTCGCTCAGTCGAGTGCGCGCCGGATTCGACCGCAGCGCGCGAAGTGAAATCCAATCGACCGATTGAATCAAGTGCCACCACAGACGAGCGACTGCCCGCGCGCGAAATCGCGTTGATGGATGTTTTGGGTTTTTCGCTCCCCTCACGCATCACTTCTCAATACCTGCGCGGTCAGGCGGATCACAACGAGCTTTTCCGCTGGGCAGAACAACTGGCCGCGCTCGCGCGACGCCCGCGCCCGCGCCGGGGGGCGGGAGCGATCGGATTGCCCGCCTTCGCGTCGCTCATCGCCTCGGCTCTTTACGGCGAGAGCCGCGCTGCGATGCTGTTTTCATCATCTGATATCGATTACATACTCGCCGGACTTGGCGGCGACGATATCGAGCGAGATATGCGCGCCGACATCGCCTTGCTGTTAAAAGAAGGCATACTGCGGCTGGCGGAAAACAGATTGAGCGCGCAGGCAATCGTCACTCGCGCGCTCGCAATTGAGACCATCAGCCGCGCTCTTTACCTCAAGCCTCAAATCACGAATCTCAAAGCCGAGACTTCTCGCCCTGCCGAATCAGGCCGCCTTGCAGCGGGCGCTAAGGCTGATCGCGCGACCGTTTTCGAGATTGAAAAAAATGCATGGCTGTTTCGCCGATTGGGAGGAGAAAGCTATGCGACCAATCGATTGGCGATCATAGGCGGCGAGAAAATCGTTTATCATCTGAATCTCGCGGGACGAGTCGATTTTTTGGAAGCGGAAGTCGCCGAACGCGGAGCCTCGAGCGACCGATTCTCCAGTGTGGCCTTCTGGCAGGAGCGAGTAAGCGCGGACGAGTTGAAGCGAAGGCTTGCGCGATTGCGTGGAGTCACGGGCGAGATAGACGACCTCGCGCCTGTCGAATACGGCGCATCGGGTCGCGTGACCCAGCTTGATGTAGTGAGCGGAGAGCGGAGAGTGCGGCTTCGCGGTCATCAGATTCGCAGCGCGCTCGGACTCAAGGAAAATCTCTTCGTCATCGATGCGGAGCGAGACCAGAGCGGTCGCGCGATCGTTTTTATATTCACAGGCCGCGGATGGGGCCACGGCGTCGGGTTGTGTCAGACGGGCGCTTACGGTCTGGCGAAAGAAGGCTATTCCTACGTCGCCATACTTCAGAAGTATTACACCGGCGTCAGAATGAAGAAGGCGTACTGATGAACAGAAGTCAGAAGTCAGGAGTCAGAAGTCAGAATGTGCAGGTGCCTTCTGTCTCGCATCACCTCTTCATTTCTTTTCCATCGCGCGAAAATCAGGTAAAACTTATCGGGTGATCTCGACAGCTTCCGCCACTGTCCTGATTGCGCATCATTTTATTTTCATCGAAAGAAACAATGTCGGCATTTTCGAGAAAAATCGATATCGCTATGGACTGGATCGACACGTCAGCGTTCGAGATACGCGGCACGCTCGACGATAATGTTCATTCGCTTGCGGCGCGGCTCGTGGTGAGCTTTCCCGAATTCGTCATTCGCGAGGCCACAGGCGAGATAACCCGCATGCCCTACATGGGATATTGCACGGGCGCAGTGGGCGCGCTCGCCCGCCTCGAAGGCGAAAAGATAGGTCGCGGATTTCGGCGTCGCGCTGCCGAAGTGCTGGGGGGCGCGGAAAGCTGCAATCACCTGCACACTTTGATTTTCAACATGAGCGCGAGCGCGTTTCAGATGAATTACGTCGCAGCGAAAGAGCGACCCGGCGCTGAAGAACTCATACGCCGAGCAGCCGATGACGCCTCTGTGCGTCGAAGGATGGTTCTGGGATGGATGCCACAGTTGAAAAATTCGTGCTATCTGTTCAGCGATGCCGCCGACGCGCTCTTTCAGATCGAAAGCAAAACTGAAGAGCCGGTCGAATCCGAATGAGGAGCGAGTAAAATGGGAAAATATTTTGAAGATTTCGAAGTGGGTCAGGAGACTCTGACCGCAGGGCGCACGATAACGGAAGCAGACATCATAAATTTCGCAGGGATCACGGGAGACTGGAACGAGATTCATACCAACAAGGAACTCGCCGAGCGCGGCCCCTTCGGTCAGCGCATAGCTCACGGCGCACTGATCTTTTCCATCTCCACAGGGTTGAACGTAAGGCTTGGTTTGACCTACGACACGATCATCGCTTTCTACGGGCTTGATCGTTTGAGGTTCGTAAAGCCTACGTTCATCGGCGACACGATCCGCGTGCGCACGGAGGTGAAAGAGAAAACCGAACGCGACGACTCGAGCGGCATTGTCACCACGCTCAACGAGGTCATCAATCAGCGCAACGAAGTCGTCATCAGCTACATCGCCAAGTCATTGATCAAACGCCGCGCATGACGGTTACGACTCGGCGCGGTTGTAGACCATCTTTACTGACTGCATACCGCGCGGCCCGCTGATCGAGATAGTTACGGTCAGGGTCTTTCCGTCCTGAGACAGTTCGCGTCTTTCAGCCGTATCGGTGTGAAACGTGTCGCCGCCGCCGCGAAGTTGAAACGAAGATGAAGATTTCGACTCAAGCTTCATCTTGTCCCATTTGGTTTTCGATTTGACCTCGCCATTGCCGATGAAAGCGGAATTCGTCTCGCCGCGCCCGTCGCTGTAATAAATGAACTCCTGATTGCCTGTGTTCCCGTTCACGTTGATCTTTCGCAGGATTTTAAGCTCAGGCTCTTTGTGTGTGATGACGAGCGTGATCTCGGCATTTGCAGCATTGGTGCGCGCGAACGGCCCAAGACTGCTCTTTGACCGGTCGAATGTCCACGTCCCGCTGAAATCCGGTTTGGCGTCTTTGGGTTTTGTGTCCTGCGCAAGAGCGAGGCTCGCGCACATAAGCAAACATACAATCATCTTTCTCATAATCGCGATAATCTCTCCGCTTCGCGCCCGAGTCAAGCCGCTCTCGCACATCGTTGTTAGCTCCTCTCGGCTCGGATATAATTCCGCCCGTTTCGATAGTGTTCCCAAAGGAGTCTTGTGGCGCAATCTGCTGAAATCTGTTTGAAAATTCCTTATGAGCCGCGAAGCGGCGCGAAGAGGGTAGCCAGATGTGAAACATCTGGACTGATCGCCCCATCCGCGCCCGCGTTGGAGACGCGGCAGATTCTGGCGCTCTTTCAGAGCGCTAAACCTGGACTACCCCAAACCAGACGTTGCATGTCTGGCTACCTTCTCCTTGCGCCCTGGGCGCAGAATACCGAATTTTCAAACAGCCATTCATATTGCGCTCGCCCTGAAAGTATGAAGAACTGAAAACCGAAAACCGAAAACTGTTTTCCAAGGAGCCAGTTAATGATCAGACTTCGTTTGTTTGCACTCTTCCTTCTACTCGCTTCAATCGCTTTGCCTGCCGCGCGGCTATCCGAAGTCCGGGCGCAATCGGGCGTGAAGGTCGTTTACGCCGGACGCTTGATCGATGGGACATCGAACACCGTTCGCTCGAATGTCTCGATAATCATCGAACGCGACCGCATACGCGAAGTCAGAAACGGTCGCGCCAACATCGAAGGCGCGGAAGTAATCGACCTGAGCGATTCAACGGTTATGCCGGGATTTATAGATTGTCACACGCACCTGACTATGGAACTCGGTCGCGGCGCGGCGAACGTCTTTTTAGGCATGGGTCGAAGGGATTCCGATATCGCGCTCGCCTCGACCCTTTACACCCGCCGGACTCTGATGGCGGGATTTACCGCCGTGCGCGATGTCGGGGCGGCGAACTTCATCGACATAAGCCTGCGCGATTCTATCAACGCCGGAGCCATCACGGGGCCGAGGATGTTCGTCGCCACTCGCGCGCTTTCGATCACGGGCGGGCATGGAGATTTCGGAGGCATACGCGAAAACTTGGTCCCTGAACCGGGCTATCGCGAAGGAATAATCAACTCTCCCGAAGACGGCGTGCGCGCCGTTCGCTACTTCGCCAAGTACGGCGCGGATCATATAAAGATCACAGCGACCGGCGGCGTGCTGTCTATCGCCGATTCCGGGTCAGGGCAGCAATTCACTCTCGAAGAGATGAAAGCCATCGTCGACACGGCTCGAATGCTCCATCGCAAAGTCGCCGCGCACGCGCACGGGGCCGAAGGATTGAAAGACGCTCTGCGCGCCGGGGTCGCTTCCATCGAGCATGGAACATATCTCGATGACGAAGCCATCGCGTTGTTCAAAAAGCATGGGGCATATCTAGTGCCGACGATCATCGCGGGCAAAACGGTAGAGATGGCGGCAAAGATACCGGGCTTCTTTCCTCCTGCCATAGAAGTGAAAGCGCGAGCGATAGGGCCGCTGATTCAGGGCGCGTTTGCAAAAGCGTATCGCGGCGGAGTGAAGATAGCATTCGGAACGGACGCGGGAGTTTTCCCGCACGGTCAGAACGCGAAAGAGTTTGAATACATGGTCGAAGCGGGAATGCCCGCTATAGAAGCGATACTTGCAGCCACTCGCAACGCGGCTGATTTGATGGATCAATCCTTGAGCATCGGCAGCATTCAATCAGGTCGATTTGCTGACATCGTGGCGGTCAAAGGCGACCCGACGGCTGACATCAAGCTGCTTCAGAAAATCGACTTCGTGATGAAAGGCGGTCAGGTTTATAAGCGAGACGGAAAACCTGTCTTGCAGTAGGCAGGGATCAGAGGTCAGAGGTCGGTAGAACGCTTCGATTGATAAGCGTTCCGATTGTCTTCGAGACGAGGGTATAATGCTGTTGATGCAGAATGATTTGATCATTAGTTTGGCATGTCTCTGATTATGATGTTGGGTTGTTGCGGCTTTGCCGCGCAGATGTGCGGAAAGTCTGTGACTTTCCGGCAGGATTGAACTTTGATTATTCTGAAGGCTGCGCCTTCAGTGAGCGGCGTAGCCGCGAAAGAGATTTGAACGCTGACGGAGCGGCTCAGCCGCTCCGCACATCAAAGCGGCTCAGCCGCAGCAATCTCGCAGAGTTCGCTTATGGCCGCAAAAATCCGAACAAAGAAAAAAGCCGAAACCGTCACGCCGGTTTACTTCCTGTCGCTGACGGTTGAAAACGTGCGCTGTTTCGGTGAGAAGCAAACGCTTGATTTGTCAGACGGCAAAGGCCACCCCGCGCAGTGGACGATTTTATTGGGGGAGAATGGCGTTGGAAAGACGACGCTACTTCAGTGTTTGGCTGGGCTCGAACCTGTTGAAACCTCAAGCTACACATCCAGTTATACAGTGCACAGAATACCCATGGCAATACCGCGCTTCTATGTTGATTTTGAAAGCCAGTTAAAATTACTTCGCCAACCGTTCGTTAGAGGGGATGGCACGGAAAGTTCTTACTCTGTATCAAGCTCTCTTTCTATAGGCACTAAACTGGACGAAAGAAAATCGGGCAAAGTGATAGATAACTGGCTACTAAAGGGTAGTATAGTAATGCCTTATACAGCTAGTTTGACAGAATACGAAAAATTGAATCAGTTCGTGTGCATGGGATATGGAGCCTCACGACGAATGGGAGAAGGTGCTATTTCGAATACAATGGAGTTTGACTCATCTGCCAGCTTATTTTCTGAAGATGTAGCTCTGATAAATGCTGAAGAGTGGCTGCTTCAAACTGATTATGCGGCAAGCAAGCCTTCACCAATTCAAAAGCACGCACAAAGACGCCTTGAGCAAATTAAAAGCATCCTCATCGACCTTCTGCCTGATGTTGATGACATGAGATTCGCTCAACCAACAGAGTCTGAAATTATCCCTCGTGTCGAATTCAAAACTCCTTACGGCTGGGTTTCGATAAAAGGCTTGGGTCTCGGATATAAAACTCTCATCGCATGGATGGTCGATTTCGCTGCGCGCATGTTTGAACGCTATCCGAAAAGCCCGAACCCGCTCGCCGAGCCTGCCATCGTTTTAGTCGACGAAATCGATCTTCATCTTCATCCGAAATGGCAGCGCGAGTTGATAAATCACCTGACGAATCTTTTCCCGAACACTCAATTCATCGCGACTGCGCACAGCCCGCTCGTCGTGCAGGCCGCTTCCAACGCGAATATAGTTTTGCTCCGACGCGAAGGCGATCACGTCATCATCGATAATGATGTCAAAGCGATTCGCGGATGGCGTATAGATCAGATTTATACGAGCGATCTCTTCGGACTTGAAAGCGCGCGTCCGCCTTATCTTGATGCGGCATTTGCCGAGCGCGAGAAAATTCTTTCAAAAAGCAGACTGACCAAAAAAGACAAAGCGAGACTCCGCGAGCTTGAATCAGAAATCAGCAATCTGCCTTATGGCGAAACGTCCGCAGATATCGAAGCGATGGATATAATTCGACGCGCCGCTCAACATATCGAACAGCAATCGGCTCCTGATGATTCGAATAAATAAACCGAAACAACCGCCCGATATTTTGTTAAAAAAAGGGGCAACCGGAAGGCGCATTCTTTGCGCTCTCTACAGCCGCTACAGACACGATTACGACAGCGGCGCGAGAACTTTCCACTCTCATTTTGATCGCGAGATATACGCTCACGAAATAGTCAAGCGCGTGTTGATTCAATCACAACACGGCAAATGCTGCTTCTGCGAAGCGAGAATAACTCACATTGTCGAAGGAGACGTTGAGCATTTCCGACCCAAAGCCGGATGCCGTCAGAATCAGGATGATGAGCTTCAAAGGCCCGGTTACTATTGGTTGGTTTATGAATGGGACAACCTTCTTTTGTCCTGCCCGAAATGCAATCGACGATTCAAGGGAAATCTTTTCCCCCTCATCAATCCGGCTGAACGCGCGTTATCGCATCGAGACAAAATAAACCGCGAGCAGCCTCTCTTCATCAATCCGGCTGAAGATAAACCCGAAGAGTTCATATCTTTCAAACGAGACAGACCTTATGCGCTCAACGACAATCCGCGAGGCGAAGCGACGATCAAAATGCTGGGGCTTGATAGAGTGGAGTTGAATCAGGAACGGCGTGATTATTATGAGAAACTGCGTTTGATTTACTCTCTCGCTTTTGCTGATCCGCCTCATCCATTAAGCCATGAAGCAAAAGCATTGCTTGAAAAAGCAGTCAAAGAATCAGAACCCTACTCGGCTATGGCCCGTTCTGCAATCGCTTCTCGATTTTCACCTGATGCTTGATACCGATCACTGCTGCCGCTTTGTTGCGCGAAGAGAGATGCTCAGATATTCAGCCTTGCCGTCTGCGCCTGCGATGAGCGCGAACTGCTGAGAACCATTCGGCATCGCTATTGAAAATCTCCCTTCGCCGATCTTTTTAACAACCCCTTCAACGCCACCCTGTTTGCCATACAACTTTCCGTCTTTGATGAAAAGCTCGAATCGCTGCGGCTGCTGAACGTAGACGCCCACATAACGAGCCATCTCCGCTTCGCTCATCGGTACATCTTTTTCCGCCTCTCTGACTTCAGGCTTGAGCGGAAGCATAAGTTCCATCGCTTTTTCTACTGTCCTGTTCAACGATACGCCGCTGCGATTGCCGAGTGCGATCACACCGAAACGATGCTCCGGCGACATCGCGATGATCGAGCCATAGCCGCTGCGCGCGCCTCCATGCTGGATTATTCTGACGCCTCGATGCTCTCTTATCATCAATCCGTATCCGTAGTGCGCATCCCCGCCCGGTATCTTTACGTGCGGCGCGGAGAGTTTCGCTATGAGCGAAACTGCTAGAACCTGTTTGCCGTCGAGTTTGCCGCCGTTGACGAAAGCCGTGACGAATCGCGCGAGGTCTGCGACGCTTGAAAAGATCGAGCCTGCGGGCCACGACGCTGAATTATCGGCCATCGGGCGGATGACGACAGGCTTTCCATTTGAGATGTTATGCCCCTGCGCTAAAGGATAGGTCATCGCCACAGTCGGGCGAAGCGTCGTCCTATTCATTCCGAGCGGCTTGAATAAAGCGTCATTCAACTGATCGGCGTAAGGCTTGTGACTGACTTCTTCAGTGACGAAACCGGCGAGCCAGTAGCCGGGATTCGAATACGAAATGATCCGCCCCGGCTCTGTGAACAAACGGTCTTCCTTCCACGAACGCGCTTCATTCGCTAATGCCGAATCATCATGCAGCCCGTACATGGGCGCTTCGTCGCTTATGCCTGAGGTGTGCGTGAGGAGTTGATGCGCGGTCAGTTGCGCCAGAGCAGGATGAAGTCCTTTCGTGTATCGGCCTATCGGCGCGTTGAGATCGATTTTGCCCTCTTCGGCCAGAGCGACGAGAGCCGCAGCCGTGAACATCTTCGTAGTCGAGCCGAGGCGAAAGAGCATATCCGTCGTCACCGTCGCGCCGGTTTCGACATTCGATATGCCGAAGCCTTTGGAGAAAACAACGCGGTCCTGGCTGATGACGACCACAGCCGCGCCCGGCGTGTTTTTCTCTTTGATCTCTTCGAGAATTACTTTTTCGAGCGCGCTGAAATCCGGCTCGGTAAGAGGCGCGCGATTGGCGGGCGCGGCAGCGGCTGCCATAAATAAACACAGCGGCAGAATAAAAACTTTTCTGATCATGTCTTTCATTTGCACTTGAGTTTGAACTTCGCCGGATAATTCGGATTCACTCTTCCGTCGGCTGACGGCGCAAATCTTTCTTGTGCTTCTCTCTACGTTCGGCGCGGCTGCGTTTGTCCTCGATCTTCTTCGTAGGAAGAATGGGCGCGCGCTCCTTTGGTCGGAGCTTCTCTTTTTTTATGGTTATCTTGTCGAGCTTCTTCGCCATCAGCCGCGCCTCTCGACATGCTCCCATATCGCATCGGCCAACGGAATCATGTATTCGCGGTGACGAATGACCTGCTTATAATGACCGGCTTCGACCAGTCGCTCGCCGTAGAGTTCGTAAAAAGGTTGTTGCGACACGCTCACGCCCGCGCGATTGTCTACGGGGCGCAGGTATTCTTCGCGAAAACTATCGAGCCTGACGCCGCCGAGCGCGGCATCTACTCTCGCCGCCAGTTCCGGATAGTCTCGCAGCTTCTCCATGTCGCCTGCGGCTCTGACAGCCGCCGCCGCCAGTTCAGGCTCAGTAAAACGCCTGACGCCGCGAAAGAGTTGACCGCCAAGAGCCGCATCGACATCGGCTGCAAGCTTCGGATGATAAGACCGCGCTGCATCGAGTTTCCGCCTGAGAGCTTCATCATCGAGGCGGAGCCGAATCGATTTCGAGCGCAACTCATCAGAGCAATCGTCCGGCGGGCCGACGACCAGGAAATCGAAATTAGCTATCCGCTGACTGTTCCGGCGACTGGTCATCTCGACCGCCGCGCCGATGATCAAGCGACAAACTTCATGCGCGACGTTGTAGCCCTCGACCGCATCGCCCGCCACATACTCTATGCCTTCGCGGACGAATTCTTCGGCCATCTCTTCGGCGAGATGGATGAAGAGTTCGAAGTCGCGTGAGAGTACGGCGGCGTAAACTTCGAGGTCTGTCATTCGCCCGTAGATGCCGCCCCGCTCTGCGCCTGCGCGAGCGATGACTTCGGTCGTCCAGTCCAATCGCGGCTGGCCCGCCCGCCCCGATCCATCCGTCAGTATGAGTACACGCGGGCGCGCTGATTCGAGACATCCATGCACGCGCAGTTCGTGACTCGGATGAGCGACGACCATCGCGGCTCGCCGACGGGGAAGAGACGTATCGATTGAATAAGAGCAAGTGGGCGTATCTTCATTGAGTGCGGTGAGGTCTTCCAACTTTCTCTCCTTTCGTCGCGTAGAAATTATCTTAAAACGAAACGCAATCGCAAGACGCTTGTGCTTTCAGTGACAATATAAATGGCTGTCTGGTCAGACTCGCGCGCCTGCGGTATGCTTGCACGGGGCGCACCGGCGGCCCTCGCAATATCAGGTCTCGGAGAAAAATTTTTATGAAAACTATCCGCCCGACTTCACATCTACGCCGATTCGTCGCGCTTGCTTTCATCGCGTTCACGTTTGCCGCGCCGAATTTTCTTTTCTCTTCCGCTGAGGCTCAGTCGGATCGATTGGCCAATCAACCGCGGGCCGATTACCGGGCGCGACGTTTACGCCTCGTGGAGCAGACAAAAGATGGCATCGTTGTTTTGATAGGCGCGCGGGAAGAAGACCTCGGCGAAGTGGGCCGCTTTCGTCAGAAGAATGATTTCATGTATCTGACCGGAGTGGAAACGCCCGCAGCTTTTCTTTTGCTCGTGCCTGCGGGACTCGCGAAGGAAAAACCTTATCAGGAAACTCTCTTCATTCCACCGCGCAATCTGAGGAAAGAAAGATGGACGGGCGAGCAACTGGGGCCGGGAACGGAAGCCGAACAGCGATTCGGCATCGGGGAAGTCGCAAGCGCGGATACTTTTTATGATCGCCTCAATGCGATACTCGCGTCTCTTCCGTTCAAAAGCGAGCGTTCGCCTGCCAAACTTTATACGATAGTCGCTCAGGGAACGAACGCACTCACGGTTCGCGAGAGGGAATTCATCGAGCGCGTCAAACAGATGGCCCCGCACACTCAGATAGCCGATGTGTCATCAGCCATAGCCGAGATGCGCAAGGTCAAATCGAAAGATGAAATCGCGCTTCTGCAAAAAGCCATCGACATAACCGGCGAAGGTCAGCGCGATGCCGCCGCTACAATTCGCCCCGGCGCTTTCGAATACGAGGTTCAGGCCGCGCTCGAATACGCCTTCCTCCGCAACGGCGCGGAGCGCACGGGCTTTCCCTCAATCGTCGGTTCGGGCTTCTACTCGACCATCCTTCACTACAACGAAAATCGAAAAAAGATCGAAGCAGGCGATACGATAGTCATAGACATCGGAGCCGAGTACAGTTACTACACGGCGGACATCACGCGCACATACCCGGCGACAGGAAAATTCACCCCTCGACAGAGAGCCGTCTATCAACTCGTACTCGATGCGCAGCGCGCGGCAGAGCGGGCTTACAAACCGGGCATATCGATAGGCCAACTGCAACAGGTCGCAAGAGACGTGATGGCTCGAAGCCCGCTGCGCGATAGTCAGGGCAACACGCTTGATCGATACTTCATTCACGGTCTCGGCCACTGGCTCGGAATGGATGTTCACGATGTGGGAATCTATGGGCCGTTGGTGGTAGGTTCAGTCTTCACCATCGAGCCGGGAATTTATATACCCGATGAAAAACTCGGCGTGAGGATCGAAGACGATTACCTCGTGACCGAAACGGGACTCGTCAAGATGAGCGCGAAGATTCCCTCTGAAGTCGATGATATAGAACGACTGATGGCGGGATCGAAATCCGCGCCAGCTTCATCGAGAGGCAACCGTTAGAGCAAGAGCGGACGATGTTTTGATTGCTTCGATTGGTTGACGATAAGCCATCGCCTGCTTTATGTTTTTTTTCGATAACACTGACCGCCCACGCGACTGAAATCGCGCGGGCGGTTTTCTTTTGATCCTTAAAAATCAGGAGGAAATGAAATGACGATATCTTCCACCGGGCAGACGAAGCTGATCAACGGAATGGAAATGTACTTCGAACTTCACGGCGAAGGAGAGCCTCTCGTTCTCCTGCACGGCGGAACGGGCGTGGGCGCTAACTGGCGACTCATATTCAAGGAACCCCCGGCAGCGTATCAACTGGTGATACCCGATCTGCGCGGACACGGCAGAACGACCAATCCTTCGATGGAATTCACCTTCCGGCAATGCGCCGAGGATGTGCTTATGCTGATCGATACTTTGGGCATCGAGCGATTCAAGGCCGTGGGGATGAGCCTCGGCGCAAAGACGCTCCTGCATGTTGCCACCCGTCAGCCGGATCGAGTCGAGGCTATGACGCTCGTAAGCGCAACGCCGTATTTTCCGGAGCAGGCGCGCTCCATAATGCGGCAGATGACCTCAGACAACAGAAACGAACAGGAGTGGCAGCAGATGCGCGAGTGGCATAAGCACGGCGATGAGCAAATCCGCGCGCTGTGGGAGATGGCGCGCAGGTTCAAGGACAGCTACGACGACATGAACTTCACGCCGCCTTACCTGTCGACTATCAAGGCGCGCACGCTGATCGTGCATGGCGACCGCGATCCTTTATATCCGGTGAGTCTAGCGATGGAGATGTACGCGGCGATCCCTCGCTCATATTTGTGGATCATACCGAACGGCGGACACGGCCCCGTCTTCGGCGAGATGGCCGAGGTGTTCGTGAAGACCTCGCTCGCGTTTCTGAACGGCGAATGGGGTGAGTGAGTAGTAAACCGCGCGGCCTGACGATTCCATTTTTGACAGCAGCCATGTTTTTGATAGTATGAGGTGCGTATGGAAATCATTGCGAGCAAAAGCTACATTGAAAAGCGCGATGGCGGCTACTTCATCGCAGGCAGTCGTGTGTCGCTTGATTCCGTCGTGTATGCCTTTCTGCGAGGAGCATCACCGGAAAGCATATCTCGCTCGTTCCCGCTCATATCTCTCGAAGAAGTCTACGGAGCCATCGCTTTCTACCTGAGCCGCCAGACAGAAATAGACGACTACCTTCGAGAAGGCGACGCTCAATTCGACGCACTGCGCGCGGCTGCGCAAGAATCAAACGCTCTGCTTTACAAGAAACTCGAAGAAGCGCGGCAACAGATGGCGACACTTCCGTGAAGATTCAGTTTCAGGTAGACGTCTCTAATCCACACTTGCTTCGACCATCTCCTGCGCGCCGACTGAATAATAAGTCGCGTCAGGGTGATGAAATACTATCGCCGACACCGAGGCTTCAGGCTCCATCATAAATCCTTCTGTAAGAGTGATGCCTATCTCTTCAGGTCGTATCAGTCGGAACAACCCGGCTTGCGATTCCAGATCGGGACAGGCCGGATAGCCGAACGAATATCGCTTGCCGCGATAACGCGCCTGAAAAAGAGCCTTGCGCGAAAGGTTTTCATCCTTAAATCCCCACGCGGCGCGAATTCGCGAATGAATCCATTCGGCTGTGGCTTCGGCTGTCTCTAACGCTAAAGCCTGAAGCGCATACGAACGCAGATACTCGCCCTTCTCTTTCGCTTCTTCGGCCAGTCGGCGTATGCCTGCTCCGGCAGTCGTCGCAAAAATCGCCATGTGATCGCGACGGCCATTCTGAGGCGGCAATACAAGATCGCTCAAACAAACGCCGTCCGGTTTTCTCTGACGCGGAAAGGTGAATGTTTCAACCCTCTGGCCGTCAGCAAAAACATGAATGCTGTTGCCTTCAGATTCGGCTTCGAAGAATTGCCACACGACGCTTGCGCGCATCGCTCCGCGTCGGCATTCATCTTTTACTCGCTCGATTTTCTCTTCAAGCTCACGGGCGCGCTGATCGCCCGCTTCCAAAAACTCAGTGAACCTGCCGCGAAATCCGAGATGCTTTCCATAAAGCATCTGCGGATTGATGTAGCTCCATATTTCATCAAGATCACTCGGCTTTTCGATGTGACGATCAAGATCAGGCGCGGGCAGTATTTCAACATCGAGTGAAATCGCGGAACTGCGCTGATACGATTCGACGAACTCCGTTTGCGGTCTCGAAGCGACAGGGCCGAAGTCCTGCTCGATGAGTTGCGATTCAAGCCGCGCTCTGAGTTCAGGAGTCATCAATCGATTGAGCGTGTCCAGCCCGTTCATCGCGTCGTTGCAATAAACGACCGTCCCGCCGTAAGCGGGCGCGATCTTCCCGCGAGTGAATCTGTTCGACAACGCCGCGCCTCCGACGAGCAAGGGCAGATTGATTCCAGCATCACGCAGGTCGTTCGCGGTCACGACCATCTGTTGAGCCGATTTTACGAGCAATCCCGAAAGCCCGATAGCGTCCGGGTGGTTTTCGCGCACCGCGTGAATCAACGCTTCGGGCGGAACTTTAATCCCCAGATTGATCACGCGATAGCCGTTGTTCGACAAAATTATATCGACTAGATTTTTTCCTATGTCGTGAACGTCGCCCTTGACGGTCGCAAGAATGATGCTGCCTCGCGCGCTGTCTTCGGTCTTTTCCATGAACTGTTCGAGATAAGAGACAGCCGCTTTCATCGCCTCGGCGCTCTGCAAAACTTCAGCGACGATCAACTCGTTGGCGTTGAAGAGTCTTCCGACTTCATCCATGCCCTTCATCAACGGGCCGTTGATTATTTCGAGCGGTGCAGCTTCCTTGAGTTTCGATTCGAGGTCTTCGATCAGACCTTCTTTCGTGCCTTCGATGATGCAGGCGGCCAATCTTTCATCAATCGGAAGATCGGATGCGCGTTTTTTATTTCGCGAAGTCGCCGTGCGAAAATGCGCCGCGAAAGCCGCTATCGGATCATCGCCGCGATTCCACAAGAGGTCTTCTGCAAGGTGTCGCTCCTGCTCAGGAATCGATGCATAGCGTTCGAGCTTTTCAGAATTGACTATCGCGAAATCCAAACCGGCTTTCGTGCAGTGATACAGAAAAACGGAATTCAAAACCTCACGTCCCGCGTCGGGCAGTCCGAATGAAACGTTGCTGATTCCGAGAATGGTTTTCGAATGAGGAAACGCCTCTTTGATGAGACGGACGCCTTCGATGGTTTCGACCGCGCTGCCGACATAATTCTGATCGCCCGTAGCGCAGGGAAAAACCAGAGGATCGAAAATTATATCTTCAGCGCGAATGCCGTAATCTTCAGTCAGAAGTTTGTGAGAACGTCGCGCGATTTCGAGCTTTCGCTGGCGTGTGATGGCCTGCGCCTGTTCTTTATCCTCATCGATGCAGCCGACTACGAGTGCCGCGCCGTAGCGACGGGCGAGGGGAGTGACCCGCTCGAATTTTTCAAGCCCGTCTTCGAGGTTTATCGAATTGATGATCGACTTGCCCTGACAATAAGTGAGCGATAGCTCGATTGCCTCCGTATCGGTCGTGTCGATCATGACAGGAACTTTGACCAGTCGGATGAGGCGATCATAAAAGCGGTCGATGTCGTAGAGTTCATCGCGGTCGGCGTTTTGCAGATTGACATCGACGATTTGCGCGCCGCCTTTGACCTGCTGGCGTCCGACCTCGGCAGCTTCTTCGTATTTTTCTTCACTGATGAGCCGCTTGAATTTTCTCGACCCGACTTCGTTAGTTCGTTCTCCGACGATGAGCGGGCGCGCGTCTTCAGCAGCCTCGACGAAATCTATTCCTGACACGAGCGTGCGATGGTGGCTTTGCCACATGCGAGGGCGCTTGGCTTCGACCATCTGAGAGAGCAATCGAATATGCGCGGCAGTCGTGCCGCAGCATCCGCCCGTGAGATTGATCCATCCGTGATCGACGAATCGTTCGATTACGGCGACGAAAGTTTCAGGCGTTTCAAGGTAGCGGCCCGTTTCGGTATCGGGAAGCCCCGCGTTCGGAATGCACGAGACGCGCGTCTCGACCATCGCCGCGAGGCTGCGAATGTGATCGGTCATGAATTCAGGCCCGGTCGCGCAGTTCAACCCTATTGAAAAAAGATCGGCGTGCATCACCGACGTGGCGAAAGCCTCTGCGGTCTGACCGGCAAGCATGGTGCCTGTGGTTTCAATCGTGCCTGAAACCATGACGGGAACGCGAAAGCCCAGTTCAGCGAACAGCCGGTTGATGCCTATGAGCGCGGCTTTGACATTGCGCGTGTCCTGTTGAGTTTCGACGATGAGAATGTCCGCGCCGCCAGCGACAAGTCCCGCGGCCTGATCGTGAAAGATGTCGACGAGTTGATTGAAGGTCACTCCGCCCGTGACCGATATGGCCTTCGTCGTAGGGCCGATGGAACCGGCGACGAATCGCGGGCGTGAAGTTGTCGAATGCTCCGCTGCGGCCTGACGCGCGAGCCGCGCAGCAGTTTCGTTTATCTCGCGAACCTTGTCCTCAAGGCCGTATTCGGCAAGCACTATCGAGGTTGCGCCGAAGGTGTTCGTCTCGATTATATCCGCGCCCGCCGTGAGGTAGCCGCGATGAATATCGAGTACTACATCGGGACGGGTGAAGACCAGATTTTCGTTGCAGCCGTCAAGGTGCGCGCCTCCGAAATCTTCCGCCGTGAGGTTATGCGCTTGAATGGCTGTGCCTGTCGCCCCGTCGAATACGAGTATGCGCTCACGGAGCGACTCTTCCAACATCTGCGTTCGATAGCTTCTATCGGTCATTACTTACTCCCGACGACCTGCACTATGGTGCTGCAAATTGCCTTAAACCTATCAGGCTCCATACACATCTTTGATTAATCGATCCAGTGTAGATTCATAATGCGCGGGGCAATCTTTTCTTTCTCTCAATCTGAGCAGTATTTCAGAAATGATTTTATCGATTTCCCTCAGTACTTCCTCCATTGGCTCAACAAAGGGCAGTTTCTTGATGTAATTTGCCGGGTTGTTCGCTGATGGATTAATGGTTCTGATCAACGTATTGCAGGTCGAAGAATTGAAAAACGCAAGAAGATAATATATCCACTTCTCGTCTTTGGGAAATATGCCGACGATTGATTGATCGAAAAGTTTTTCTTCTATCAAAGCGGCAGTGACTCTGGTAGAAGACACCATTGGAACCCCTATACCGTGCCTGAAATAATACTGGGGGTTTTGAAAGCGGGCTTTCTTGTCCCGCTTGTAGTGACCTACGACTTCAACGCTCCAATCCATGTACCAGTGATCAGGTTTGAGGTATTTAATTCCTCCACCTTTCACGATGGGGATGAAATGCTGCGATCCTTCAATGCCACTGATTTTTTGCTCGGATGTCAAAGGGGCATCACAGACAAATTCTTTGTCTAACGGCGCATACTTCTTGGCATTCCTTAATTGTGCCGATGCGGCACGCAGATACTTCTTGTCATTGCCGGAATAGAACCCAGTCACACAATCGGCTATGTCGGATATTTGCAAGTCACTTCCTTCGATCAATTGAGATATGGCAGGATCACCAACATATAAGGCATAGTCTGTATGTTGTAGAAGTTCATCCTGCCTGAATGTGAAAACCTCATGATAGGGCATCAAGCTTCGGGCCAAACTCCACATCTCATCGACGCTTTTCAAACCTGTTATCACTCTGAAATGGTTGCTTGTGCATTTGTCCTCGTCGCCACTCTTTTGAAGAGTTATCACGCATAAATTGGAATACCCGAAATTGACACCCGGAAAGAACGAAGAGGGGAACAGACATACCTCGCGGATGAGAGTATTTCTGAGGAGATACTTTCTCAACGCCGCGTGACGATGAATATTGAGAAACGTGTCCGGCAGAATGAAAACAAGAACGCCACTCTCGCGCAGCAGTTGAACACAACGATACAAAAAGAGAGCGTAGGTTTCTTTCACATAAAGCCCCGGATAAAGTTTTCTCAGATATCTTCGCTTTTCATAATCGATCCATGCGCCATAAGGAGGATTTCCGATGATGCGATCATAAAAGCCTCCAGCGTTGGAGAGCAGGGACAAACCAGGGCTGGTGAGGGTGTCTTCGCAATGAATGTGTATATTGGCGAATGATTCGTATCTGTTCTTCAACGCCGTCGCTGCCTGCGGTTCCATTTCATAAACGTCTATCGGAAGGCTGGGAATCTTGTTGTTGAGCGCGTCGAGGAAAACACCATCGCCCGCGCAAGGCTCAAGCGTTCTCAGTCCATGTGCTATCGACAGTTTTTCAACCATGTACCGGACTATCGAAGCCGATTTCGTGTAATACGATTGATAGACTTTAGCGTGCGTTACCATTTCAAATACTGCTCAAGATCGTTATCGGCAAAATGCTGAAGCGTGTCTCTTCTAAGATCGCTGCTCCAATCGATCTGCATTTCAACCCATCCTTTTATGTCGAAACCGCTATGCTCCCTGATCTTCTCATAGGTTTCTCTTCCACAGCATGCTTCCCAGACGCCGGAATCTCTGAGTATGCGGAAATAATTGTTGTTCCTATCTTCTTCGGCCCTGACTAAAAGCAAACACCTGTAGTTTTCCTCCAGGTTCCTGTAGATGGCGGCCACGAGCAGCAACCGGTTCGTGTTGCCTTTTTCATTCGACCCGAAGCCGCTTTTGAAATCAACCACAAACTTTTCCCCATCCTGCTCAAAGTGCAAATCCATCTCCAGCTTTATCTCGCCTGAGTCGACCAACTTCCAGACTTTCGCATAATAAGATTTGAGATCTCTCTTCTGATCACCTGTCAGCGGCAAACTGTCAATGTAATCTTGTATATCTGAGGCAAACTTTTTTTTCACTTCAGAAAAGAGTGGGGGAATGAATAGTTGCAATTCTTTGATGGGATAATAAAAGCAGATCTTGCAAAACGGCTCCCATAATTCTCCCACTCTGCGGGAAAACGTCATGTACTCATACGGCCACACATCGTTGCGGGACTCTATCATCACGACATAGCTGGCGTAGGTCGTCGTTAAAACGCATCGAAGTATCTCTTCATTGCTCCACTCTTCGTTTTTCGCTCTTTGGAGAACTATATTGATGATATTGTCTCTGGTCTCGACGCACGCTTTATTTACAACCGCCGCACGGGCTTTGTATTCCGATTGGGAGTAAGTGTGCTTGATCTCCTCAAGCGATTCCTTCGCGCGCTCTCTGAAATATTCGAGCAACACGTCTTTTCTGTTCGCCAAAGATTTGTCCGGCGTAATCATATTATAGTGTGCATTGGTCGCCGCGCTTTGCTCTATTTATCGTCTTTGCCCCCTCCGAGTAACTGTTTGATCTCGGCTCGGCGTTCGCGCACGACTGCCGCCATGGCGAGATAAGCCGCCTCGAACGCCGTTTGATTCAACGGCAGCGCGTTCGAGAAAAGGTACTTGTAGCCGATGTCGTCTTCCGAATCGACGAAGAAACTTCCTATCGTTATGGCATCGTTGGCCGAGAGCAGATAGCGGTAGACTTCTTCGCGGTTGGCGGCGTTCTTCACGCTGCCGAAGTTGTAAATGTAAAGACCCATCAGACTCTTGCGCTTGTCGTTGACTACGACTACAGCCGTCTTTCCTCCCTTGGGGTCGTTGTAGTTCGACACTACCATTTCGGCGCTCGATTTGGATTCATCAACCGTCGCGCCCAAACGTTTGAGGCTCCTTTTGATCTGATCGATGAGCGAAAGGCGCGGGGCCGCGGGTTTGGGCTGCTGGGGCTGTGTTTCTGCCTGCTCGGCTGCCGCCACGGCAACTGCAAACAAAATAGCGAGACCCGCCAGAAGTATTGCTTTTCTCATAACAAAATACTCCATTCTCCTGCTAATCGCCGGTTTCCGGGCGGCCAAAGCTAACATTACTCACAGCGCAATTTCAAGCCGGTCAGATGTCAGATGTTAGCGGGGATAAGAATGACTTGCTAACATCTAACATCTGACCTCTAACATCTTCACAAAACAGAAAACACATCCATCGCATACTGCACTCTGCCGAAGGGGGCCGATACCTGCACGCCCTGAACGAGATGGCGCACTTCCATCAAAGTCTCGCGCGCAATGGCCAGTCCCTCTTCGCGTGCTGCGTCCTTATCAGAGACTTTCGCCATGCGTTCGAGTATCGCGTCGGGAACGACCACTCCGGGAACTTCGTTGGCCAGAAACTCCGCGTTGCGATAACTCACCAGCGGCCAGATTCCCGCGATGACCGGAATGCGGCAATGTTCTATGCGCCTGAGAAAATTTTTCAACTGCCCGACATCGAACGTCGGCTGCGTGATGGCGTACTCGGCTCCCGCTTCCACTTTCCATTCGAAGCGGCGCAACTCATAGTCGAGATCGATTGCGCACGGGTTGACGCCCACGCCCATAAAAAACGAAGTCGGGCCGCCGATGGGGTTGCCCCCGATGTCGAGACCGTGATTGAGACGATTGACCATGTTGACAAGCCCAATGGAATCGATATCGAACACGGCAGTCGCTTCCGGGTAAGGCCCCATCTTGGGCGGATCGCCCGTGATGATGAGAATATTCCGAAGTCCCAAAGCCGCCGCGCCCAAAAGATCGCTCGTCATCCCTAAAAGATTTCTATCGCGACAGCAGTAGTGCATGACGGCTTCCATCCCGACCATCTGCTGGATGATCGTAGAGACGGCGATGACTCCCATGCGCGACTGAGCGCGCGGGCCGTCGGGGACGTTGACGGCATCGACTCCGTTTTCTTTCAACAGCCCCACGCTTTCGATCATCTTCCCGGCATCGCATCCTTTGGGCGGGACTATCTCGACAGAAGTGACGAATTCGCCGTTAGAGATTTTCGCCGCAAATCGCGATTTCTCTTCGCGCGGGGTGACTTCGATATCCGAACGTTTCTGTTCGTCGATGAAAACGCTCACACTTGAGCGGCCCGGTGAGAGCGCGGCCACCGCGTTTGCAATCTGACGGATATGATCGGGCGTAGTGCCGCAGCATCCGCCGACGAATTTCGCTCCCGCCTGAATGAGCCGTTTCGCATACTTGGCGATGTATTCGGGCGAAGTCATGTAAAACATGCGGCCTTCGACCCTGCGCGGCAATCCGTTGTTGGGTTGAGTCGAGAGCTTGCGAGCCGTTACCTCGCGCATCTTCTCGATGGCGTCGAGCATCGCGTGCGGGCCTACGGAGCAGTTCAGCCCGATCACGTCCGCGCCCCATTCATCCAAACGGCGCGTGAAAATTTCAGGCGACGTGCCGTAGCTTGTGTTGCCGTCGTTTTGAATCGTCATCTGGGCGACTATCGGGAGATCGCACGCTAGGCGCACGGCGAGAATCGCCTGATGAATTTCAGCAACATCCGAGAAGGTTTCGAGTATGAAGAGATCGACGCCGCCTTCGATGAGAGCTTCGGCCTGCTGGCGAAAAATAGAACGGGCTTCTTCGACTGAAGTCGGGCCGTAAGGCTCGATGCGAATGCCTAAAGGGCCTATCGCGGCGGCGACGAATACTCTCTCGCCTGCGGCTTCGCGGGCCAGCCGCGCGCCTGCCAGATTGATGTCGCGGATTTTGTCTTCGAGTCCATAGGCCGCGAGTTTGACGCGATTCGCGCCATAGGTATTGGTTTCGATTATGTCGGCTCCGGCCCGCACGTAATCGCGATGAAGACCAAGCACGAGATCGGCGTTCGACAAATTGAGATCGTCGAAGCAACGATTGATGTAGACGCCACGCGAATAGAGCATCGTTCCCATCGCGCCGTCGAATATGTAAACGCGGTCGTCGGTAACTGCGCTGCGAAAATCTTTCTTAGCCATAAAAAATCAAAAGCCTCGCGCTAAACTGCGCGAGGCCGAAACCTGACTGTTTAGCAGTTTTTTACGTGGAGCAATTTGTCTAAATCGCCACGATGAATTATCAACAAGGCAAGGGTACATCGCGCAAGCCATCAAGTCAAACGTCACGGCAATCTTTCAACTCGTTTGAAACCGGCTGGCACTGCGAATTCATCCGCGCTCACGGGTTGCACATGGCGTCGCTCGGTTACGACGCGAATGCGCGACGACGAAGACTCGGTTTCAACCTTCAGGGCCAGCCCCGCGAGATCGCGTGCAAGAAAAATCCTGCTCACTTCGATCTGTCCTCCGGCAAACGCGGCGCGCTCTTCGATAACACGGCACGCGTGTCCATCGATTGTTTCGTCAGCGAGCGACAGGGTTTCTATTTTGTCGGGCAATGCGGATTCGAAGGCGCGATCTATTTCTTTCGCTGCATTTTCACTAATCGCATTTTGTTGACTGCTTGGCGTTTGATTTTCTTCGGGCGTGAGAATCGTTTCAACGTAGAGCCTGCGGTCGAGAGAAAGCAAAAAACTTCTGTTCAGGTCAGGTCGAAAAATGAGCGCGCGACGCTCTCCCGCTTCGATCCAATCTTCGCGACTCACCTCGCCCATTCGACAGACGCGCGATTCGAAGACTTCGCTGTGGTCGCCCGCTTCGACGGTTCGCACGACCGTAGCCGAGTAATTTTCAGGCTCGCCCGCAGTGACGGTTTCAGGCTCGATGGTTTCAACGCGACTCTTGCAGTGAGCAGTGAAAAGAGACGCGGCGACGATTAATGCGACGACCGAAAATCGATGGACAGAGTGAGACATTCGCCGTGGATTCTACATTTCTTCAACGCGAGATGTCGCGCTTCTATAAGTCAATCGGCGAAAGCGTCTTTGACCAGTTGTCGCTGCTCCATCTGATGAATGGTGTGCGAGCCTGTAGCCGTGCTTGCGCTCGCCCAGCGTCCCACATAACGAAGTGTTTTTTTATCTCCGATCAATTCCCGCAGTCGCGATTCGACGAATGACCAGCCGCCCTGATTGCGAGGCTCTTCCTGAACCCATAGAACACTCTCGGCGGCGGAAAATAAGTCGAGTTGCTCGGCCAACTGTCTTTTAGGAAATGGATAAAACTGTTCGAGCCGCAAAATCGCCGTCTCCGTGTCGCCTCGCTTTTTGCGCTCCATTGCGAGATCGTAATAAACCTTTCCGCTGGCGATCACAACGCGCGAAACCAGGTTCGGACTTATCTCTTCATCGCCTATCACGGGCAGAAAACTCCCTGTGGTGAACTCCTCGATCGGCGATGCCGCTTCCGCTAATCTGAGCAGGCTCTTGGGCGTCATCACTACAAGAGGCTTCGCTTCGCCGCGTGCCTGTCTTCTGAGTAAATGAAAATACTGCGCGGCGGTCGTACAGCACGCGACCTGCATATTTTCCTCGGCGCACAGTTGCAGGTAACGCTCAAGCCGCGCGCTCGAATGCTCAGGCCCCTGCCCCTCGTAACCGTGAGGCAGCAGCAGGACGACTCTATTCGGTTGATTCCACTTCTGCTCGCCCGATGCGATGAACTGATCGATTATGACCTGCGCGGCGTTGGCGAAATCGCCGAACTGCGCTTCCCATAGAACCAATCCGTCGGGCGCGGCCACGCTGTAGCCGTATTCGAATCCCAGCGCGCCTGCCTCCGAAAGCGGACTGTCATAGATTTGAAAACGCGCGTCGCCCGCAGCCATCGCCTTGAGCGGTATCCATTCTTCGCCCGTAGCGGTATCGGTGAAAGCCGCGTGTCGCTGACTGAAGGTTCCGCGCACGGTGTCCTGTCCGCTGATGCGGACGCTCGTGCCTTCGATTATGAGCGAGCCGAAAGCCAGAGCTTCGGCCATAGCCCAATCGACCGCCGCTTCGCCTTCGACCATCTTCGCCCGCCGCGCAAGAAGACCGACTATCTTGGGATTGAGATTGAAACTCTTAGGCACGGTGTTGATCGTCTGCCCGATCACTCGAAGCGTGTGATGATCGACTCCCGTCTCGATCACTTCGACGCTTTCCCTATCAGGTTGCGCCGGAGGAATGGCGACTTCTCCGCCTTGTCGCGCGACTATTTCTTTTGCGCCAAGCTGCGCGTTTTCATATCGCCGCATTCGCTCTTCCATCAACTCAAGAACGCGCGCCTCATCGATGACGCCTTCAGCCGTAAGGCGGCGCGCGTAAAGCTCTCTCACGCCGGGATGCTCGCGTATGCGTTGATACATAACGGGCTGCGTGTAGGTAGGCTCGTCGCCTTCGTTGTGGCCGAGTTTGCGAAATCCTATCACATCGAGGACGACATCCTTTTTGAACTTCATCCGGTAATCGAGCGCGATCTGAAGCGTGTTGTAAGCCGATTCGGGGTCATCACTGTTGATGTGAAAGATCGGAGCCTGAATCATCTTGGCGATATCGGTGCTGTAGGTCGAAGAGCGACCTTCTTCGGGCGGCGTAGTGAACCCAAGTTGATTGTTGACGATGATGTGAATAGTCCCTCCCGTAGCGTAACCGGGCAGTTGAGAGAGATTGAGCGTTTCAGCTACGACGCCTTCGCCTGCAAAAGCCGCATCACCGTGAAGGAGGACGGCGAGCAGGCGTTCAGGATTTCCCGTCCCGTCCTGTTTTGCGCGAACGATTCCTTCGACGACCGGATCGACGAATTCGAGATGGCTTGGGTTGGAAGCGACCGCAAGCATCACCTGATGACCTTCGGCGGTTTCGCGCAATCCGCTTGCGCCCTGATGATATTTCACATCGCCCTGATCGTGAGGGAATCGCGGGTGAATCGAGCCTTCGAAGCTCGTGAATATCCGCTCGCAGAAGCGGCCTATCACATTCGCTATGACGTTCAACCTGCCGCGATGCGACATCCCCATCGTGATATCTACGATGCTGCGGCGGGCCGCGCTCTCGATGAGTTGATCGAGCAAAGCGACGACAGTTTCATTCCCCTCGATGGAGAATCGTTTCTGTCCGAGATATTTGGTTCCGAGGAAGCGTTCGAATTGCTCGGCTGAGATGAGCTTCCACAGGATTTGATTTTTCGTCTCTATGGAAACGGCGGGCGCGTCTCGTTCGACGCGCGAGCGAATCCATTCTTTTTCTTCCGGGTCTTGAATATTTCTGTACTCGACGCCGACCTTCCCGCAGTAGTAGCGACGCAGCAGATTGATTATCTCGCGCAGAGTCGCCGTCTCTTTTCCTCCGAGTCCCGATGCGATGAACTCGCGGTCGAGGTCCCAGACTGTAAGCCCGTAGGTGGCGATGTCGAGTTCCGGGTGATACTGAATCTCTTTCCATCCGAGCGGATCGAGGTCGGCTATCAGATGGCCTCGCACGCGATAAGCGTTGATCAATTCGAAGACGCGCGATTGCTTGCCGATCTCATCGCGGTGATAAGCTTCGCCGAGTAGCGCAGGGTTGACATCGATTGCCCAGCCGTAGGGACGAAAAGGAATGGCGAGCGCGGCGAATATCTCGTCATAAAAGTTATGTTCTCCGCGCATCAGTTCTTCGATGTAGGCGAGGAACGCGCCCGACTCCGCGCCCTGAATTATCCGGTGATCGTAAGTGCTGGTCACGGTCATCACTTTGCTGATGCCTAAGAGAGAGAGAGCTTCCCGCGACATCGCGCGGTATTCGGCGGGAGTTTCTATAGCGCCGGTTGCGATGATCGCGCCCTGCCCTTGCATCAATCGCGGATTGGAAGCCGTCGTGCCGATGGTTCCGGGATTGGTGATGCTGACGGTAGTCGATTGAAAATCCGCGATCTGAAGTCGGCCTTCGCGGGCGCGACTTATGATGTCGTCGTAAGCGAGGAGCAGTTGAGAAAAATCGAGTTTGTTTGCGCCTTTGATGTTAGGAACGAGCAGCGAGCGCGATCCGTCCCTGCGCACGACATCGACGGCGATGCCGAGATTGACTTCAGCGTGGCGAACTCTGACGGGCGCTCCATCGAGTTCTTCGAAGGAGTCGTTGAGCGCGGGGAATCGTTCGAGGGCTTTGATGACAGCGCGGGCGATTATGTGAGTGAATGATGCTTTGCGACCCGAAGCTTTCAGATGATCGTTGATGAGGCGTCGATTTTCGTCGAGAAGTTTTATGGGAATCACTCTTTGCGAGGTGGCCGTTGGAACCGCGAGGCTTGCCTGCATATTTTCGGCGATCTTGAGAGCAGCGCCGCGAAGGGGCATCGGCTCGCCTTCGATGATCCGGGGTTGGGGCGCGGCTTTCTGTTCGACGCGAGCGGCCACTTGCTGCGCTTGAGTTTCTGTCGGGCTTTCGCCGACGAGATCGATGAAATACTCGCGCCATTCCTCGCCGACCGATGCGGGATTTTGTTGAAACGCGCGCAGCAGTTGGAGTACGTAATCGGCGTTGACACCGAACTCATCGGCTATGAGTTGATCGATTTGAGCTTGTCTCGTGCCTGTAGTCATGATTTTTTCCTCTGCTTCAAAAGGATAGTGTAATTGGCCGCTCGCAGCTAAACAACCGGACGGCAGATTGTTTCATCATTCGGCGAGGCCATATAATCGGGCCGGAGAATAGGTGATGAAAAAGCTCCTGCTGATTTCTTTTCTGTGCCTTGCGTTGAATGTCTGTCAGGCGCACGGCGACAAAAATATTCCATCTTCGAATCAACCGCTTCAATCGCAATCGCCTCCGGTCGTCTGCATCGATCCGGGTCATCCTTCGGAGACGAGCGCCGGAAACGTCGTCCAGAATCAAACGACTGAAGTTCATATCGCGTGGCTGGTCGCTTTGAAACTGCGCACCTTGCTTGAAGAAAAAGGCATTCGCACAGTTATGACTAAGAGCAGAGAAGATCAGCTTGTCAAAAATAAAGATCGCGCGATGACTGCCAATAACGCAAACGCCGCTGTGATGGTTCGCCTTCACTGCGACGCAAGCGCCGATTCGGGATTCGCGCTCTACTACCCTGATCGTCAGGGAACTGTAGACGGGGTGACAGGGCCGACGGCGGACGTGATCGAGAGAAGTCGCAAGGCGGCTGATGCGATTCATCTCGGTATGGCGGAAGTTTTGAAAGACGCGCTCAAGGACGGCGGCGTGCGCGGAGATTCGAAAACTTTCGTAGGATCGCGGCAGGGCGCGCTCACAGGCTCGATCTATTCGCGCGTCGCAGCCGTGACGATTGAAATGGTCGTACTCAGCAACAAGGCGGACGCCGAGTTCATCAAAAGCCCCCGCGGCCAGCAGCAGATGGCCGCGGCTATCGCGGCTGGAGTAGAGCGATTCGTGAAATAGTCCAGAGAGCCTTGATAGTCACACATCAACCGGAGTTTTTTTATGCGATTTATAACTATTGATCCGCGAAGGACACGAAGAGACACGAATATTTTCCTGGTTCACGAAGTTCTCCAATCAAATCTTTGTGTCTCTTCGTGTCTTTGGTGGAAGCCGCCTACCTTGTCCCCTCATCGCCGGTTGATTAAACTTTTCGATTGAAACCTGAGAGCGCGTCTTCGTCGTACATCTCGATTGGTTTCAAAGCCGGGAGTCTTCATGAAAAAATTGATTCTCATCCTTCTGCTTCTGATCGCTGCGCCGGTGCTTGCGTTTCAGGGCGCGCGGCGAGAAAGCTCACAGGAAGCGCGCCGCGAGGCATTCGATGTAGTCTGGCGCACGGTCAAGGAAAAACATTACGATCCGACTCTGGGCGGTCTCGATTGGGATCGAGTCCGCGAGCAGTACGCCCCGCGAATCGAAACTGTCAAAAGCGACAGCGAGTTCTACTCTTTGCTTCAACGAATGCTCGGAGAGCTTCGCCAGTCGCATTTCGCAATAATCCCTCCCGAAGCCATTATCGAAGAGGCGGCTTCTGACCCTTCAAACGGCGGCATAGGCATAGACCTTCGCATAATCGACGGCCTTGCCGTGATCTCGCGCGTAGATGCCGCGTCGGCAGCCGAGCGTGCGGGGCTTCGCACGGGGTTCGTCATCCGTCAGATCGATCAAACTCCTGCGGAAAGATTCACGAGTCGCGTGAATCAGGCCGCAGAGTCTCAATCGACGACGCGCCTTCGTGCGACTCGCGCTCTGATGTCGCGTGTGGAAGGAAAAACAGACTCGACGGTGCGACTCATCTACCTCGACGAAAATAATCGACAGCGCGAAGCCGTGATCACGCGCGAGCCTCTGGGCGGAGAGATGTCCGAGCCGTTAGGAAATTTTCCGGCGCAGCGAACATTCTTCGATGCGCGCAGGCTCGATGGCGGAGTGGGCTATATCCGATTCAACATTTTCGTGATGATTCAGTTGCAAAAGATTCGCTCCGCAATTCGCTCCCTCCACGATGCGCCCGGAATCATAATCGATCTGCGCGGCAATCCCGGCGGAATAGGCGCTATGGCGAGCGCCATAGCTGCGATGACGGAAACCCGTCAGATTTCGCTCGGCACGATGAAGATGCGGGCGGGACACGTCAACTTCGCTGTCTTTCCGCAGCAAAATCCGTTTACAGGCAAAGTGGCTATACTGATCGACGGAGGCAGCGCATCGACGAGCGAGGTGATGGCCGCAGGGATGCAGGAGACAGGTCGCGCAATGGTAATCGGAGAGAGAAGCGCAGGAGCGGCGCTGCCTTCGATTTTTACCCGGCTTCCGACCGGCGCGCTGTTTCAATTCGCGATAGGCGATTTCAGAACTCCGAAGGGAGTGTTGATAGAAGGGCGAGGAGTCACGCCCGATGTGGAAGTGAAACTCTCTCGCCGCGAGCTTCTTCGTGGCCGGGACTCTCAACTCCAGACGGCCCTGGAACAGATTCGAAAACAGATCGCCCTCAAATGAGGGCGTCAGAAAAAACGATCAGGCTTCGCCAAGTGCGCGCCTGAAAACAAATCAAACGACTGCAAGAAAGAAAGGAGCGATTATGAAAAGAACTCTGACAGCAATGCTACTCGGTTTCATTTTGGCTGTGTCTGCGCTGGCGCAAACCTCGGCAACACTGCCGACGGCAGATCAGATAATCGAGAAATACATTCAGGCTCTCGGCGGCAAGGCGGCTATCGAGAAGATAACGAGCCGCGTCATTAAGGGGACGATAGATATTCCTGTGGCGGGGGCGAGCGGCACGCTGGAGGTTTATCTCAAAGCTCCGGGCAAGGGCGGCAGCATCGCATCGCTTTCCGGTCTTGGAGAATTCCTGCAAGGGTGCGACGGCAAAACCGCCTGGACTTCCGATCCGTTTCAGGGGATGCGCGATCTGAGCGGAGTCGAACTGGCTGCGGCCAAACGCGAATCGGATCTTCATGACGACCTCAAGATCAAACAGACATTTTCGAAGATGACGGTTACGGGCAAAGAGAAAGTCGGCCTGCTCGATGCTTACGTAATCCAGGCAGTTCCTGTCGAAGGCAACCCCGAAAAACTCTTCTTCGATGTGCAGACGGGACTGCTGCTGCGCCGCGATGTCGAAGTGGAAAGCCCACAGGGCAGGATTCCTTCTGAGAACTACCTCGAAGATTACAAAGAGGTCGACGGCGTCAAGATACCTCACACGACGCGCCAGGTCACGCCCGCCTATACGCTGACCGTCAAGATTTTGGAAGTAAAGACCAACGTTCCCATCGATGATGCGAAGTTCAACAAACCCGCTGCGAAGTGAAAGCATCAGGCGCGCGGTATGAAATGATCGCGCGCCTGTTTTCCTTTTAATCCCTGCCTTCAAAAATATCCCTGCCATTAACAATTTACCTCAGTTATGAACTCTTTGAGCGGACAGGCAGCCGTGGCTCCTGATTTCGTCATAAAGCAAGCCGCGCCTGGTGACCGCAATCGCGTGATCGAGCTTGTGTCAAGGATGTGGGGCGAAGATATTTCTGCCCGCTATGAATGGATCTACGCGAACAATCCTCATGGTCGCGCGCTCACGTGGCTCGCCGTCGAAACATCATCCGATGAAGCTGTGGGCTGCACTTCGCTCTTCCCCAGACGTGTCATAGTCGATGGATGCGAGCGAGTGGGGTCGATAGGCGGAGACTGTTACATCGAGCCGCGAGTCCGACGCCGCGGGCTTGCCACCCGTTTGCATCGCGCGTCGCTCGCAGGTGTGAGAGGCGAAGGCGCGGATTTTATGTACGGCCCTCCCAATCCGAACAACCTCGCCGCGCTCATCAAGGCCGGTTCTCACGTCGTGTCGGCTTTTCGCCGATGGGTTCGCCCGCTCGACGGACGAGTGGTTTATCGCGCCGCGTTCGGAAGCGAGCCGTCGAAGATCAGCAAGCGAATAGCTTCTCTTCCCGTGATGATGCTCGACCGGCTCACGCGCGCCGATAAGACCGGGCTGAGACTCGAAGCCATAACGGAGTTCGGCGAAGAGTTCGATTCATTATTCCATCGCGTGGCCCAGACGAGACCTGTTTGCTGCGCGAGAGATCGCTCTTATCTTCAGTGGAGATATCTCGCGGGGCCGACCCGTCGCCAGATTCCGTTTGCGGTAAGACGCGAGACCGAACTTATGGGATTCGTCGCGCTCGAATTCGAAGGCGATCAGGTGGCCGTAATCGATCTCTTCACCGATGCGGACCCCCGCCTCATCGATGCGACACTTCAGCTTCTGCTCGATCACGCGGCAAAGGCCGGATGCGCGAGCCTTGAGATAAGTTCGACGCCCGACGTGATAGTCACGCCCCGGCTTCGCCGCCTGGGATTTTTAAGCCGCTCCGAGCGCGGGTTTCAGGTCGCTGTCGAACAAGATGATCCGCAGATTAAGACTCTGCTCGCGCCGGAAAACTGGTTCTTCACCGCAGCGGATCAGGATATGGATACCTTCTTTTCGAGCCTGCCCGAATGACGCCTTCGTTTTGAAAAAACTCCGCGCAAAGGCTACCATCATTCGCGAAGAGGCAGCTTTCAATGATCGATTGCCCACATTGCCGACAACCTCTTGCCGACAACGCCCGATTCTGTCACGGCTGCGGCGCGGCTCTCGCGCGCGAAACCGCGCCTCAAAACGCTTCGACCACGCCGACCATCATCAACACCGACACGATTGATCCGCTCGTCGGCCACACGCTCGAAGGCAAATACCTGATCCTGTCGCGACTGGGCGCGGGCGGAATGGGATCGGTTTATCGCGCCCGTCGGGTTCACATAGGCGATGAAGTTGCAGTCAAAGTTCTGCTTCAGGAGTTCGTAAAAAACACTTCCGCGCTCGAACGATTCCGCCGCGAAGCTCGCGCGGCAGCCATGCTCCAGCATCCGAACATCGTAACGATTCACGACTACGGCGAATCGACCGAAGCCGCCGCGCCCGCATTCATCGTGATGGAGCTTGTGCGCGGAACTTTGCTTCGAGATATCATCGAAAACGAAAAACGGATTACTCCTCAAAGAGCAGTCGCGCTGATGAAGAGCATCTGCGCAGGGGTTGGCGCGGCTCATCGCAGCCAGATAGTGCATCGCGATATCAAGCCTGACAATATAATCGCGCTTCCGCCCGAACCGGATACGGAAGGAGAAAGGGTCAAGGTGCTGGATTTCGGCATAGCCAAACTTCGCGATATGGTCGGCACTGCCGCGCTCACGCAGACCGGGACGGTCATCGGCACGCCGTATTATATGTCACCCGAACAATGCAAGGCCGAGCATCTCGATGCCCGCTCGGATGTCTACAGTCTGGGCGCGATGATGTACGAGATGCTCGCCGGAGGCCCGCCCTTTACGGCGGCCACAGCGACCGGAATAGTGGCGAAGCATCTGACCCAGCCGCCCCCGCCTCTACCGCCGGAGTTGAGAGTGCCGGCTGATCTGGAAGCGGTGATAATGCGCGCTCTCTCGAAAGAACAGACAGGCAGACAATCAGACGCGACTGAATTTTCGCGCGAGCTTCAATCGGCTCTGCTCGGACAAACATCTCCGCCCATTGCGACACGTCAGGCCGATGTTTCAGAAAAGCCCTTCGCGCGACAGGAATCGCGCCATCAGTTCGCGCCTACGCCCATACAAAAATCATCTCGCGCAGGTTTGATCGCCGCCGTTTCAATCGCCGCAGCCGTCGTCGTTGCCGTCATAGTCGTGCTTGTGTGGATGAGAAATCGCGGCGGTGAAAGCGAGAATAAAAACGCGACACTTGCTTCATCGAACAGCAATCAGGCGATAACTCAATCGCCGACCGGAACGCTTACTGTTCAGCCCTCATCGCCGCCTGCGGTCACTCCCGTTCCATCTGCCGAGAGCAGCGCGAATTCGAATGCAAATACAAACACTCAAACCGCGCCGACAGATTCTTATCCGAGCGGAGCTAATTCCGGGGCTGAAGCGATGAGTCGCGCAGAGTCGAAGATACTTGCTGGTCAGCGTCTCGAGGCCTCTGACCTCGAAGGGATGTCGCAACTCGAATTGCGAAGCCTTCGCAACACGGTCTATGCGCGTCACGGTCGCATATTCGAGCGACCTGAAATGCGGCGTTATTTCAATGCTCGCCCGTGGTACAACCCGCGCGCGGATTACACCGACGCGGAGTTGACGGCGACGGATCAGGCGAACGTGCAGTTGATTATTCAAACGGAGAAGAAGTGAGCAGCGGTCGGTGATCAGTGGTCGGTTGTTTTATTCTGACTCCAGACTCCAGACTCTGGACTTCCTAAAGGGGATTTCAATGGTTTCGATTCAGATTTCCATGCTTTCTCTGACGCTCGTACTTCCATCGATGCCAGCGGCGCAAACGCAGTTTTTGAATCGATCAATCACTGTAGGCGAAGCGACTTATCGCTACAAAGTTTTTCTCCCGGCAGGGTGGAAGCGTGAAGAGCGAATGCCTGTCATTTTGTTTCTGCACGGAGCGGGCGAGCGAGGCGATGACAACGAAGCGCAGGCCAGCGTCGGGCTTGGGCCAGCCATCTCAAGGCAGAAGAATTTTCCATTCATCGTCGTCCTCCCTCAATGCCCGCGCGGTCGCTGGTGGCCCGAACCTGACATGCAGGCTCAGGCGCTCAAGGCTCTCGAACAAACCGTGGAAGAATTCAACGGTGACAAAACGCGAATCTATCTGACAGGGCTTTCGATGGGCGGATACGGACTCTGGGCCATCGCTGCGGCCAATCCCGGAAAGTTCGCCGCAATCGCGCCCGTCTGCGGAGGCATACGCCCGCCTCGCGGTCTCCCTAATCCTCCCGGCACAATCGATGCGAACGCCGTCGCCGACCCTTACCTGGAAGCGGCGAAAAAAATCGGCAGGACTCCCGTGTGGGTCTTTCACGGAGGGGCTGACTCTATCGTTCCCGTGACGGAATCTCAAAGGATGGTCGAATCGCTCAAAGCCGCAGGCGGAAGAGTCCGCTACACGGAATATGCGGGCGTCGGTCACAACTCATGGGATCGCGCTTATTCGGAAGCGGAACTTTTCACGTGGCTGCTTTCTTATCGCCTCGATAAGTAGATGTCAGATGTTTGAGGTTAGATGTTAGTCTTATGCGCCGCTAACATCTAACATCTACCCCTGAGCAAAGCATGGGCCTTTATTCGAAACACATTTTTCCACGCCTGTTGGACTGGTCGCTCAGAGCGGATGAGTTTCGACGGCTGCGCGCTGAGGCTCTTGCGACGGCTTACGGCGAAGTTTTGGAAATCGGTTTCGGGACGGGATTGAATCTTTATCATTATCCGGAGCGAGTCACGCGGCTCACGATCATCGACAACGAGCGCATGCTTGCAGACAGGGTGGCGCGACGCATAGAGCGCGTCGCTTTTCCAGTCGAACAGATGCAATTGGACGCGAGCGGGCGATTGCCCTTCGAAGACGATACGTTCGACACCGCTGTTTCGACGTGGACTCTCTGCTCTATCGGCGATCTTCCTGCGGCGCTTGCTGAGATTCGCCGCGTGATGAAGCCGGAAGGTCATTTCATTTTTCTCGAACACGGTCGCAGTGACGATTATAAAGTAGCCCGATGGCAGGATCGTTTGAACCCGTTTCAAAAAATGATCGGCGTCGGATGCAACATGAATCGCCGGATCGATCAGTTCATCAATGAAGCCGGTATGAACATCACCGCGCTCGATCGATTTCTGCTCCGGGATGCGCCGCGCATGCTCGGCGAGATGTATCGCGGAACGGCAAGGAAGTGAGCCGTGGTCAGTGTAGGGAACAGGTTACAGGTGACAGGGAACAGGCGCGATATCTCCGGCTCTGTAACCTGTAACCTGTTCCCTGTCACCTCCTGCTTCCAGACACGAGACTTTTGAAAGGAAGAATTCACTATGTCAACAGGCGTTTTCAAAGGTATCACCATCGTCGGCACTTCGATGGAGAGCTTCAGCAAAGCTATTGAAGTGGCCATCGAGCGCGCGGGTCAGACTATGCGCGAGTTGAGATGGTTCGAAGTGCGCGATCAGCGGGGCGCGATCCGCGACGGACAAATCGAATATCAGGTCACGCTCGAAATCTTCTTCAAACTCGCGGCGGAAGAAGCCAACGACAAGCCCGCGGAAAAGCCGAAACGGAAAAAGAAAAAAGAGAAGAACTAAGGCGCACAGTCGACTCTTGAGAATGAAAAAAATGATCATCTCGCCTGTGCGCGACATGGGCGAAGCGCGCGCAGAAAAACTCAAGCCTGATGCGGCGCAATCTGCCGGATTGCGCTTCGCCCGGAAAGTATGCAACCTGGAGCCGCGCAATCTAACGGATTGCGCCGCTCTTTCTGAGGAGAAAATCTTCATGAAACGAATGCTGACTGTAGCTCTTCTCATCATCACCCCCGCTTTGCTCGGCTTGAAACCTGCCGCCGCGGATCGCGCTGAAATACTCTGGGACACGTGGGGCGTGCCGCACATATTCGCCCGCGACACGGAAGGATTGTTTTACGCTTTCGGTCGCGCACAGATGCACAGTCACGGCGATTTGATCCTTCGGCTCTATGGACAGGCGCGCGGTCGCGCATCGGAATACTGGGGGCAAAGTTACCTCGCATCGGATCGCTGGGTGCGGACAGTCGGCATACCGGAGCGCGCAGGAGAGTGGCTCAAAGCGCAATCGCCCGCCTTTCGCCGTTATCTCGAATCATTCGCCGCAGGCATAAATGATTACGCCCGCGAACACAAAGATCGCATCCTTGATGATGTCGAAATGGTGTTGCCGGTCGATGCCTCTGATGTGCTGGCTCACGCCCAGCGCGTCATTCATTACACGTTCGTCACTTCTCAGAACGCAATGTCGGAAGCCAGTCGCGCTCTGAGCGAGAGAGGATCGAACACATGGGCGATAGCTCCTGCGCGGTCAGCCTCCCGACGGGCGATGCTTTTGGCCAATCCGCATCTGCCGTGGAACGATCTTTTTTTGTTCTACGAATCGCAGCTTAACGCGCCCGGCGTCAACGCCTATGGCGCAACGCTCGTAGGCTTTCCCGTCATGGGAATAGCCTTCAACGACTATCTGGGATGGTCGCACACGGTAAACACGCACGATGGATATGACCTCTATGAACTCGCGCTCGTCGAAGGCGGCTATCGCTGGGACGGACGAGTGAAAGCATTCGAAACCGCAGAGCAGACCTTGAAGGTGAAGCAGACGGACGGCTCTTTCAAAGAAGAAAGACTCGCATTGAAGCGGTCGATTCACGGGCCTGTGATAACGGAGAAAAATAATAAAGCCGTCGCTCTTCGCGTGGCCGGGATTGATCGCGCAGGGATGCTCGAAGAGTGGTGGGACATGGCGCGGGCGAAAAATCTTTCGGAGTTTCAATCCGCGCTCAGTCGACTTCAACTGCCGATGTTCAACGTGATGTACGCGGATCGCGACGGCCATATTTTTTATCTCTTCAACGGAACGATACCTGCGCGCGGGAAAGGCGACTGGAAGTATTGGGAAGGAGTCGTTCCAGGCGACAAGAGTGAAACTCTGTGGACGCGAATCCATACTTACGCGGATTTGCCCAAACTGATCGATCCTGCGACGGGCTGGCTGCAAAACGCGAACGATCCGCCGTGGAGTGTGACGTTTCCGCAGTCGCTCGACGCCGGTAAATTCCCCGCCTATTTCGCGCCGCGCTCGATGGAGTTTCGCCCGCAGCGTTCCGCTCGAATGATTGATGAAGACAAGAGCATTTCATTTGAAGAGATGATCGCCTACAAGCATTCGACCCGGATGGAACTGGCCGACCGCATTCTTGATGATCTTCTCTCGGCAGTTCGAGGGCATGGAAGCGAGACGGCGCGGCGCGCGGCTTCTGTGTTGGAGAAGTGGGATCGCTCGGCAGATGCCGTGAGTCGCGGCGCGGCGCTATTCACGCTCTGGGCGCAGGAGATGAAACTCACGGGCGCGGAATCGACGAAAGTTTTTGCGACCGCGTGGGACGAAAAAAATCCTCGCACGACTCCTGACGGACTTGTTGATCCGCAGGCGGCGGCTGCCGCGCTTGAAAGAGCGGCCAAGAGAGTCGAGTCGGCTTATGGCCGGATAGATGCGGCGTGGGGCGATGTCGCGCGGTTGCGAATAGCTGGCCGTGATCTGCCAGCCAATGGCGCATCGGGCAATTTAGGCGTCTTTCGCGTAGTCGGATACTCGTTTGATAAAGACGGGCGGTTGCGCGCGGTTGGGGGTGATTCTTACGTGGCGGCGATAGAGTTTTCAAATCCCTTGCGGGCGCGAGTGTTGATGAGTTACGGCAACTCGTCTCAATCGGGTTCGCCGCACAACGGCGATCAGCTTGAGTTGTTTTCCAAAAAAGAGATGCGCCCCGCGTGGCGCGAGCGAAAAGAAATAGAAGCGCATCTGGAATCGAGAGAGGTGTTCAAGTAAAGTGCGGAAGGGAAGATGTGATCACCAGTTTCGCACATCGCGAGCGAGCGGGCCGAAGCCGTTGGGAAAAAGTGTTTCGAGGTCCTTGAGCATAGTTGCAAGCCGGGTTGCTTCTTCGATAGCTTTCTCGGCTAAGATTCTTTCCGTTCCGTACACGTCTCGCTTCAATTGTCTTCTGACCTGAAAAAGCCCGGACGGTGAAATCTGGAAAACCTGGAAAAAATGAGCTTCGGTTGCGTGGGGATCGATCCCGCATCGATACCATGCTTCGATGGCAGGAATGGCTATGCCTATAGCTGTTTTGATCGGTAGCCGTCCGGCTATATATCTGAGTTGAGCCTGAGTTCGGGAAACCACCATGCGCAATTGGCATAAGCGACATCGATCATTCATTCCATCTGGCAAATCATGCGCCGACTGATGATGTGGCGAATTATCCGAATCAGCAACGATAATGAGCGCCTCGGTGTCTGTGCGATAGTACAATTCCTTTAACACAGCAGGGAGCGTGTCTTTCACAAAAGGCCAGCCGTGCGCAAGTCGCAAAGCGACCTGTTGAGTCTGCCTGCCGAGAAGGGCGTCGATAAGAATACGAATCGCAGCCTCATCAGCGGACGATTCACTAAATATAGCGACCTTCATGGATGGGAAGGAACTCCGCCAAGTATCCCGGCGTACCAGACATCACCTAAACGCGAGTCCTGCAAAATCTCATCGATGTGCGGCATATCAGACAATCGCTCGAAGCGCACTCCCTGTTCGTTTTTACTGGCGATAACGATATCTTCGGGATGATCTCTGTACAGATCGAGCAGGTATGGCGAGTGCGTTGTAGCGATCACCTGAACAGGCTCGCGCTTTTCGCCCGCGCTCTCCGGGTAGCTCAATCGATAGAGCGCATCCTGCACATTGCGAAGCAATCGCGGATGAATGCCACGATCAGGCTCTTCGATGCAGATGATTGCAGGGGGATCAGGAAGATAAGCCAGTGTGAGCAAGGCGAGAGCGAGTAAGGTTCCTTGTGAAAGGGCTGATGCAGGAATTTTGTGATGGCCCTCGCGGGTTCGTAAGGAAATCGCTCGATGTCCATCGCTTGGGGTTTCAAAAAGGATACGGTCAAACTCTGGCAGCCATCGGCCTAATTCCTCATTCAACGCTTCAAATCGCTCCGGCTCCTGATCGCGCAAGCGGTCAAGAACGCCAGCCAGAAGCGTCCCATTGGAAGCTAGAGTCATATTTGGCTGAAGCCGCGTTGGAGCCGCGATTACCTGCGGGTCAAGTGAATAAATGCAAATCGCAGATAACGCCTGGTATAAAGGGGCCGTATCTTTATCTCTCCTTAGCCATTCGCTACTGTTAGAACCAGACTCTCTGGACTTCCATGTTGCAATAGTTCTCGCTCCGGCAAAAGGCTCACCCCAGTTTATGATTACTTCGACTGTCGTGCTAGTTAAGTCTAGACCTGCTGTTGCAATTCCATGATGAACTAATGATCGGGGGTTGCCTGCCGCCTGCAATGCCTGCAACGCCGTACTCTTGCCGCTTCCGTTCGGGCCTACGACGAGAGTGAATCGGCCCAGCGGCAGAGTCGCGTCGCGCAATGCTTTGAAGTTTTTGAACTGGACGGATTCGATCATACGCCCTCCCTTCAGTGTGAAATCCTAGCACACCTGAAAGCCCAAAGGCAGTGACTTATTTCGCTGGCTGCTGCTGCGTGAGGCAGTGAATCGTCCCCAAGCCCCACACCAAATCGACTGCATGAATTCCTACGACTGCGCGATCAGTGAACGCTTCGGCGAGTATCCCTAACGCCGTGCGATCAGCGGGATCGTTGAAGGTAGGAACAAGCACCGCCGCATTCGAGATGTAAAAATTCGCATAACTCGCAGGCAATCTCCGCCCATCGAAATACAAAGGCGCGGGCATAGGGAGCGAGATAACTTCTATCTTCGATCCGTCTTCGAGGCGCGCGCTTCGCAATCGCTCATAATTTTCTTCAAGCACGCGATAGTTATAATCCGCTGAATTCTTCTCACGACAAAGCACAACGGTGTTTGCGTTGACGAATCTGCAAATATCATCGACGTGGCCGTGCGTGTCGTCGCCTTCTATTCCGCGACCAAGCCATACAACATTCGTCGCGCCTAAAAAACGGCGCATCGCTTCTTCAATCTCTTCGCGGCTCAGGTCGGGATTTCGCGGCTGAGTTTTTTTATCTAGCAGACATTCTTCCGTCGTGATGAGAGTCCCACGCCCGTTGACATCAATGCTCCCGCCTTCAAGCACCACATCGCGATCATTGACGGCAGCGCGAATCATTTCGCAATTCAAAGCCCTCGCTGCAAGCTCAGGAATGCGGTCGTCTTTCTCCCAATCTTTATATTTTGCCCACGCATTGAAATGAAAGCGGGCGATGGCGATTTCTTTTTTTCGCCTGACGAACAGGGGGCCGAAGTCGCGAGTCCATCCGCGATTGGTCGGAAAGTGAAAGAACTCGACTTGCGCGAGTTCAACACCCGCGCGAGCAAGCATGCGATAGGCTATCGCTTCATGAAATTTGCCATTGACGAGAATGCGGACTATCTCACGCGGAGCGATCTTTCGCGCGATCTCCGCATAGACCCAGTGAATGGGGATGATCTTTCCCGGCCAGTCCGTTCGATTATGAGGCCAGCCGATCCAAGTGGCCTCGTGTCGTTCCCATTCGGCGGGCATAAGGAAGCTGGAAGATGCGCGTATATTCTTCATATGCGGTCAGAAGTCAGAAGTCAGAAGTCAGAAGTCAGAATAAAACAACTGACCACCGACCACGGCTCATTACTCATCAAGAAATCGTCGATCAATTCCTGTGTAGGCATCGATTCTGCGGTCGCGCAGGAAGGGCCAGTTGCGGCGAACTTCTTCTATGCGCGCAGGGTCTATCTCGCCGAGCAATACTTCTTCGCTGTCAGTCGCCGCTTGAGCCGTCACGACTCCAAAAGGGTCGCACAAAAAAGACGTTCCCCAGAATTCTATGCCCGCGCCTTCAGTCGTTTTTTCGTGGCCTACTCGATTGACAGCCGCGACGTAAACGCCGTTGGCAATGGCGTGCGAGCGTTGAATAGTTTGCCATGCATCGCGCTGAGATGGGCCGTGAGAGCCTTTTTCGTGGGGATGCCATCCTATCGCTGTGGGATAAAACAGGACGCTCGCTCCCCGCAGGGCAGTCAGTCGCGCGCCTTCCGGGTACCACTGATCCCAGCAAATCAGCGCGCCTATCCGACCCCGTTCGGTGTCGAAGGCGCGAAAGCCAAGATCGCCCGGAGTGAAATAAAATTTTTCATAATAAGCCGGATCGTCCGGTATGTGCATCTTGCGATAGACGCCCACAATCTCGCCCGTCAAGTCGATGATCGCCGCCGTGTTGTGATAAAGTCCCGCAGCGCGTCGCTCGAATAGGGAAGCGAGTATGACTACTTTATTTGCGCGGGCGATTTTTGAAAGAGCATCTGTTGATGGGCCGGGTATGGTTTCAGCAAGATCGAAAAGCTGTGCGTCTTCGCGCTGGCAGAAATACTGCGAGCGGAAAAGCTCAGGCAGACAGATGACCTCAGCGCCATTGCGCGCCGCCTGCTCGACGAGAGTGACAGCGTGTTGAAGATTTTCATTCGTGTCCGTCGAAGCGGCCATCTGAACGAGACCGACGGTGAATTTCTTCGAGGTTTGCATAGAGAGAGATTACACAAGAGCGATGCGGGCTTCCAGGTGAGTTGGCAAAGGGTAGATTGATTTATCACTTCATACTTGTTTGGGCTTCTGATGGTTGTCCCAAACGAGCGAGCAACTCGCGCACTTCCGCTTTGCCTTCCTCTGACTGAGTGCCATCCAATACCCGCAATGCCTCCTGTGCGAAACGGATCGCATTACTCCGGTCTCCCTGATCATCGCGTGATAATGCAAGATTGGCGAGCGTTCTTCCCTCCTCAATGTGATCATTGAATTCGCGGCTGATAGTGAGGCTTTGCTGGAATGCTTTTTCTGCTTCTGCCCCCTCTCCTTGATTCAGATAAACTAAGCCAAGGTTGTTCAAAGTTTGGGCTTCGCCTATTCGGTCACCGACTTCACGCGCTATCTTCAGACTCTGTCGAAGGGCATCTTCTGCTTTTGCCCAACTACCCTGTCTTTCATGGATAAGACCCAAGTTGTTAAGTACCCCTCCCTCACCTTTTCGGTCACTAAATTCACGGCATATTTCCAAATCTTTTTTGTACATTTCTTCAGCTTCTGCCCAGCGGCTCTGCTGGCCATAGATATTACCGAGGTTGGTCAAATTTCGCCCTAGTGCTTTCCTGATCCCTAATTCCTGACATATAGAGATACTTTGTTGAAATGCATGTTCTGCATCATACAACCGCCCTCTGCGTGCATACACAATGCCAAGATTGCTAAGAGACATGGCCTCAGCCTTACGATCACCGGATGCGTGAGCAGCAGCTACTGCGCTCTCAACTAGATGTTCGCACTCCAGCCATTTTCCTCGAAGGAGCAAAAACTTCCCGAAACTATTTGCTATGAGGATCACGGAATGGTAATCACGTAAAGGCTTTGCCGCCTCAGCCGCTGCCATTATGTTAAGCCATTCTTCATCCAGCACTGCGAGTTTGGATAAATCGTTTAAGTCAGAATTTTCCTCTGCAAGCTTGCAGAAGAAATCAATGAACTGGCGCTGCCAATCTTTCGTCGCATCACCCAACTGCGCCAGAGCGAAACGACGCACCAGAGGATGAAGGCGATAACGTCTGCCATCAAAGTTGAGCAGCGAGAATCGAACACACTCGGCTGCTGCATGATGCCATTCTTCTATTCCCGTCAACGGCCCAATAGTTTGTTCGTTCACTCCGTCAGGAATCACACTCATCCGCATTAGCAGATTGCGCGCGACTTCACTCAGGCGATCAAACGAGACACGCAAAGCGGCGGCGATGCTCTGGTGGCGCTCATCGCGCAGAGGAATTTTTTGATCAGAGATGACTTCGATATTCCTAGCCACAAGTTCTTCAAGCGTAGTTATCGACAACTCAGCCGTTCGCGGCGCAAGCAGCGCTATAGCCAGCGGCAGATCGCCCACCATTTCGCACAATCGTGGCACTGCCTCTTCATCTTTTCCTTCCCAACCTGCGTTCTTCGCGAGATGGATGAAGAGTTCTACCGCCTCATCGCGCTGCATCGCAGAGAGTTCCATTGGCAGCACGAACGTATAAGGCACTTTGTCTCGTGAAACTATCAGTGCCGCGCTCGGTGGCGACACCTTAATTATCCACCTCAACACGTCGCTGTCGTTGACGATGAATTCAAAATTATCCAGCACGATGAGGCACGCCCGATTGCGCAATGCGTCATCAAGCCCTTTTCGCTGTTCGTCAGGCGGAAGATGCCTCACAACTTCACCGACGAAAGCGACTCCGGCAGTGAGTATGATTTCTCCAACTGAAGGCCGCGTTTCGCAATTGATCCTCACCATCCCGCCCGCAAAAAATGAAGCGACGCGACGTGTCGCTTCATCGGAAAGCGCAGTCTTTCCGATGCCGCCAAGCCCTGTCAGAACGATGACCCCTTTCGACTCAAGCCTCTCAGTTAGTTTTTTCAACTCGCGCTTGCGCCCAATGAACACGCGCTCTGTGACTACAGGTTCGTCGAGTGTGGTGAAATCGAAAACAGATGTGCGGAATGCGTAGAAGTTTGGCGCCTTCTGCGCCATCTCGCGATGCTCAAACCTGTTCACCCAGCACACGAGCGATATGCTCATCTCGGCCAGCGATTCGCGGTGAAAATCCAAGTATCTCAGCGCATCAGGAAATGCGCGCTCCATATCAAACAGCATCACGACATCGCCCGCTTTTGGGTTGAGCGCGCGAATCAGATCGACAGGATTTTTCTCCTGCTCGCTGAGGTGGATTTCATGGACTTTTTGCGATAGACGATTGCGCAGGACAGCCGTCATTTCGCGGCGAACCGAAAGGCGGTCGTAGAGTGCAATCGCAAATGCTCCGCGCTGCGCGTGCGTGAGCAGCGTAACCAGCTTCTCAAGAGATCGTTCCTTCGTCGCGCTCATAATCAAAGCAGAGGCTTCACAATCGGATGCACATCGCCCCAGGCAACCGCGTTGCTGTACTCAAGCAGGCTCAGATTCTCAAGGCACTGCCGCGCGGTTTCATTGGGAGTGATTTGACGGGTCTGTTGAATCTCGCGCAATGCAGCGTAGTGTTCGGGCAGCAGGAGATGCCTGAAATCGTTTCTCATATCCGAAGCAACCTGTTCCACTATCCTTGAGCCGATCTTCGGCGCTCCATCTGTGAGTGCGATGAGTGCGGCATCGCCGACCATTCGCACAAGGTCACGCATCAGGCCGCCGCTTGATTCGATGATGCGGTCGAGCGCCGCGCCGTCGAATATCTCTTCAGAAACGCGCCGCGTGATAACTTCACGAAGCGCTCGGAGTCCATCGGCGTTCGAAACTCCATGAGGATCGCTCAGACTGACATTAGGCAGAAGGAAATGTTTGTTGTAATCGCCCAGTCGTTGCGTGAATTCGTTCGCGTAGCAAAGAGCTATCGGGAAGGTGTAAATGATCCGACAGGCAGAACTGTTGAGCGTCGTTGCGTGTTCGAAGAACAGATTGCGAGCCGTAGCCAGATCGGTTTTGTCTATGTCTTCGAATATGATCAGAGGCGGGCGACCTGTCACTCTATGAATTTCCTCGCACACCGCGTTCGCCTGCTGGATAAGATCGTTGACGCGAGGATAAAGCCGCTGGCGCATCGTATCGCGCGTTGCAGTTTCTTTTCCATATTTGCCTTCGATGCTGAATATCAGCGCGTTGATTTTTCCGGTTACGCTGCCTGATTGAGGAACATTGATCGTAGTTTCAGTCGTGATCTCGTTCGTGAGAAAGTTGAGGACTTCTCTCCATAATGCTGCCGGGATTCTGACCTTGCGAGCCTTGTTAGTAGCCTCGCGGAAAAGAGCCGCCGCGCAGGAGAGCGCGACATCGACGTAGTTGAGATCAGCGAGATTGAGCGAACGCGCGGATACGTGAACGACGAAGAATTGATCTTCGAGGTCTTTGGCCAGACGCAGCAACTCAGTAGATTTTCCGCAGCCGCGATGTCCGCTGAATAAAATCTTGACCGGCTGACTCGAAACCCGCAGATAGGTTTTCATCGGATCAAGCGCCGCGTGCGGGCGTTTGACGTAATAAGCGTCAAGCTCCTCGACTCTCATCTGACGGCGCGGATCAAACAGGTTCAAAGCCTCAGCCAGAGTGTTCGCGGCCACGGCGGATCCTCCTGAGTTAAGAAAGCACTTCCTACAGAAGCCAGATGTACAGACGATAAAAGCGTGTGGCATCATTCCGTAGCCACGATGTTAAGTAGACTGGAAGATAAGGATCAGTGTCAAGGATTATGACGGGAAACAATTGCCCCGCCTTGCATCGATAGGCGCGACTCGAAACGAGGAGACAGGGATGAAAAAATTAGACGATGCGATTTTTCAAACGAGTGTCGAGGGAGTCAATCTTCGACCCGGCTCTTTTGCCGATCAGATGGGCGACGACGTGGTATTGCTCAACTTTCTTCGACACCTCGGCTGAATATTCTGTCGCGAGAGCGTAAAGGATTTACGCCAGCTTGCTCAGTCACGTCCTTCTTATCCGCCTGTGATCTTTTTCTATCAGGGAACGATTGAAGACGGAAAAGAATTCTTCGATAATCTATGGCCCGAAGCGCGAGCCATCGCTGATAAAGATCAACTGTTTTATAAAGCCTTCGGCCTTGAGCGCGGCAGCATCGCTCAGTTGCTCGGTCTCTCGGTTTGGGCGCGCGGCATCGAGGCGATGCGTAAGGGGAATCGCGCCGGTATGCCTGTGGGAGATGTAAGGATGATGCCGGGATTTTTTCTCGTGCGAGGCGATCAGATCATCTGGGAATACAGGTCGAAAAATTCAGCCGATCATCCCGACTTCGCTCGGATACCCGAATACGCAGGAGCATAAATAAAAATGACCTTCGATAAAGTGCTTATCCTTTCCGCGACTTCGGGCGCGGGACATGTGCGCGCGGCTCAGGCTGTCGAGCGCGCATTCATTGAAACTGCCGCCGCTCGCGAAGTCCGCCACGTCGATACGCTCGAATACACGAACAAACTCTTTCGCCATCTCTACTCGAAAGCCTACATCGATATGGTCAATCGCGCGCCGGAGGTGATGGGCTGGCTCTATGATCAATTCGACAAACCGTGGAAGAATGAGCGACGCCGACTGGCTTTCGACAAACTCAACACGCGCCCTTTCGTGAAAATGCTCCGTGAGTATGAGCCTGAGATAATCATCTGCACTCACTTCCTCCCCTCGGAAATCATATCGTGGCTCAAGGCGAAGAAACATCTTGCCTCGCGTCAGGCCATAGTCGTGACGGACTTCGACGTTCACGCCATGTGGTTGTGTCATCACTACGAACATTACTTCGTCGCTATCGACGAGACGCGCGCGCATCTGGAAACGCTCGGCATAACAGCGCAGAAAATCACCGTCACGGGCATTCCTATCGATCCGGTCTTTTCGCACGCAAAAGACAAAATCGAAATGCGGCGAAAGCACTCTCTTGCTGAAGATCGAGTGACCATTCTCGTTTCAGCGGGCGGATTCGGCGTAGGCCCAATCGAACACCTGATAACGTCGCTCGCGGGTTTGCAGCACCCGGCGCAGATAATCGTCATCTGCGGTCGCAATGAAGAGTTGAAAAAACGCGCGGAGCGAGCCGCCCGCGATGCGCCTTCGAGTCACACGCTTGCTTTCAAGATAATGGGATTTACGACGGAGATGGACGAACTGATGGCGGCTTCAGATATTCTGCTCGGAAAACCCGGAGGGCTTACAACATCGGAAGCTCTCGCGTCTGGGCTTGTATTGGTCATCGTCAATCCGATTCCGGGGCAGGAAGAGCGAAACGCGGATCACCTGCTCGAAGAAGGCGCGGCCATTCGCTGCAACAATCTTCCGGTGCTGGCTTACAAAATTGATCGCCTGCTCGATGACGAGTCGCGCTTCGAAGCGATGAAAAAAAATGTCTCTCGAATGGCCCGCCCGCGAGCGGCATTTGAAATCGTTGAAACGCTCGTCGAGTTAAAAAAGCAGAATCGAATCTGATCAGTCGCGTTCGCCTTCAGGTCTTTTGCCATCGAAGCCGATGTAGATGCGGGCATTCGATGAGCGGGAAATATCGCGCAGAGTTTCAAGCTCCATCAAACGAAGCAATGCCGGATGTTTGCTGTAAGCCTGTGCCGCCTGCTCGCGTTCGCGTAGAGCCGATATCTCGGATTCGGTTTTGATCCTCTGAATGTGAGCCTCGCTTTCGGCGGCAAGTCGCGCGGCTTCGACCTTCGCTTCCACTTCGAGTTTCGCCGTTTCCATTTTCGATTGGGTTTCCATTCGCTGCACTTCAGCTTTCGTGCGCGCTTCGACGAGTTGGGCCTCGCTCATTCGTTCGGCGGCAAGCACGCGATTCATGATCTCCTGAAGATTGCCCGGAAAGATCAGGTCTTTCACATCAGCGCGAATGATCGCCACGCCGTAGCTCGAAGCCGCTTCCTTCACATCGCGCAGGATGTCTTCGCTCAATCGATTACGATTGGTGAGAATTTCTTCGAGCGTCATCGTGGCGAGCGACCTTCGAGCCGCAAGCTGCACGTCGCTGTAAAGGCGGTCTTCATAATCAGCGACCTTGTGAATTGCGGCCTGCGGATCGGTGACGCGAAACTGAACGATGATGCTCACGCGAAGGGCGACCTTGTCGCTCGTTAGAATCTCCTGCCCTTTGATCGTTAGGTCGCGCTCGCGCACATCGACGAGGACGGCTTCAAATTTTGGTGTGCGATAAAAGCCGAGATCGATATGGCGCGGGATTTTATGTCGGCCCGCTTCGAGCGTTTTCGTCAGCACTCCGTCTTTGTAGAAGAGTCCGCGATGAGTGTCCTTGATGATGATTTCGCGCCGAGCCATGCGAGAATTCCTCCGGTGATAAAAACGGTGCTGGTCCCGCAGCTTAAAGCCGATTTGGAGGACGAATTTTCAGATTGGCACTCGCCAAGCCGTGTTGAAATCGGCGGCGAAACCTGATGGCCATTCGCTCCTGACTTGCCGGGACCAGCCCGTGATCATATCACTGCCAGAAATAATGCCAAGTGTAAGCGAGATCGATTTTTCTTCCGGGTTCGAGTTTCACATCCCAGCGGATGCGGCCTACTCCGTTTAAGTGATGCCACCAGTTAGGCCAGTTGTACCATCCCCACCACGACGGATAATTGCCCGCTGGCATGTAAGAGCCGTCTTCAAGCACGTTGACTTTGGTTATCTGTCCGTTGTTGTCCGCCGTATCGATGTGGCCGAGTACGTGGCGCGTGACTTCGATATCGACCGCGACGTTGCGATAGTTCGTCAGCGTGAGCGCGCCCGTTAATTCTACGCGGGCATAATCATTGCCCTGCCAACGCCTCGCGTTCGGCGTGCGGCGCATTTCGGTTTCGTTTTTGGCAATCTGAAGGTCTACGGCTTTGGTGATTTCCAGATCGACCTTAGCTCCCACGGCAGTGTAAGTCATCATCCCCTGCGCAAGCACACGGTCATCGCGGACGACGAGCGCGGTCGCGGTCGTTAGCGGATAGCTGCTCTGATTGGTCAGTCGAATTTTGTGCGCGACTTTCGGCGCGGCCATCAATCGGGCCATTTCCATCTGCTGTTCGTTGTTGAGATTTCTGCGCACTTCGGGCGGGGGCGCGTAAGCGAGATCGAGCGCGAATACATCTTTGTATGGAATGGTGTATTCGGCGATGGTCATAGACATCCGCTCGCCTTTTCTCAACGTCATATTTCTGACCGTGAAGATGAAAAGGTCTTCGCTTCGGTTCGATTCAGGAAGTCCGGGGCCGAGGTCAGCGGGCGGAGTTTCCTGCGGCGCGACGCGCTCCGTCATGCGCGCGGTCTGCGTCGCGATGACGTTGGAAAAATTGCTCGATGTACGGTCGCCCTGCTGGAAATACTGCGAAAGCTGCGTCGCGCTCTTTTGCAGAGATATCGGGTCGAGCGTGTCCTTGAACGAAAAAGTCGGGACGCCTATGACCAGATGAGCAGTCACATTCTGTAGGTCAGTCAGTTCGTTGATGAGTATCGCCTGAAGTCGGACGACTGCATTGCCGCGTCCATCGACGGTGATTCGGTAACTCGGAATCCATCGAATGCCTTTTTGCAGATAGACCAATCCGACGTTGGCTGTCCGTTCCGCCGCGCGATTGCCCCAGTCGAGTTTGAGCGTGAGCAGATTGCGAAATTCCTCTTCGGCGATCAAAGGTTTGTAAGGCGTCTTGAAGGTCACGTCCTTGATATTTTCGAGTATCACCACCTTGACGCCCTCTGAGGTTTTCACAAGCACGACATCGCCTTTTTCGGGAAGCTGCTCGCCAGCATTCGGCAGACTCGTGGCTTCAAGTTCTTTGGAACTGCGCGCGGGTATGCCAAGCAGGGTGCCGGAATAAGTGATGAACTCTTTCCCGGTTGTATAAAGCCTCTCGGAGATTATGACCTCCGCGCCTGTATTGGCTTCGATGAGTTCGGCAAGATTGAGCGCGGTTTGTTCTATTTTCACGCGCCGCTGACTCGCCACGACAGAAGAAAGTTTGACTGCTTTATCAGCCGAATAAGGCCAGAACGTGCCAAGCACGGGCGCGGGCAGATAATCCATCAGCACATTGCCCGACTGATCTACAGGCATCGCGCCTTCGTGCAGGACGAAGACGTGACCATCTTTGAAGACGGTGATTTCTTTGACCGGCATGCGGGCGAGCGCGCTCAGTTGCGGCGCGGTCTGCGAAAGCGTGGACGTGGATGCAAGAGTGAGAGCGAGGGCGAGGAGAAAAAGTTTTGCTTTCATGAAAATCTCTCCTAAAAAGTCTGGAGTCTGGAGTCTGAGGTCAGTATGCAGGGGCGTTGCAATGATACAACATGGCTGGTCTTTGTAGGAGCGTCTTGCAAATGAACGAGGCGAAACATTGACCCTTGCGCATTCAGGCGAGTCGCTCTCTTCGACCGAGCCGCCATCGATAATCAATCGGCTCGACGCGTGTTGCAAGCTCAAGAAAGGCTTCATTCTGCGACATCGTGTCGAAGAACGACCATCGCGCTTCTTCGATGGTGACGAGAGCTTCTTTCCACTCGGATTCGTCGCGAAATACCTCGGCCACTCGCAGCCATCCATCCCGGCAGGAAAGTCCGAGCGGGCGATACTTCAAAAACTGAGCGGCCTCTTTCATAGAAGCGAAACAGGAATCCCGCGCAATGACCGGCGCTTGTTCGATATTCACACAAAGGCGCGCGTCTGCATCGGAGTTGCGCACCTCGAAAGTAAGTCGACCCGTGTCTTCAAAGTGCGTGATCGTTGACGTGTGAAACCTGAAATCGCTCGCGAGATTGCCCATCTCCGAAACGAGAAAATTGTCGGCGTCGCTGCGAACGAAGTACAACCCGTCGATCACCTCTCCGCTTGCACACTTTGCGCGAACATAGAGTCGATACGCAACATGATGATAACTCATCCCGAACAGGCGGGGCGTTCCCCGCGGGCGCATTTTTTCTATGCGACACGCGACGATGTTCCAGAAAGCCCAACGGTCGCGCGTGACCAGTTGCAAGGGGGCGGGGACGAGATGCTCGACGCTTTCTGAAGGCGTTCGATAAGCGATCAGCAGACACTCGCTCAATCGACCGACCATCGTAAATTTCATGCGATCTCCGTCAGTATGGTCTCGCAGGACTGGCGAGAAGTGTGAGCAGGAAAAATCCGTTGAGCGCCAGTATCCATAGCGCGAGCGCCATCTTCAGGCTCATCCCAAGCCTTCGGGCGCGACCGACGAAGAGCCACGCCATCAGCACATCAGCCGCGAGTACGATAGCAAGGTGAATCATCTTGAAAGCGTCTTCGGTCGGGGCCGCGTCGCTCGCTCGCGCGACTAGGTTCACAAGCACGCTTGTCATTAAAACGCCTATGCCAGCGGCCTGAGCTATGAGGCACGCATCAGCCCACGCAAGCACGGAAGGCCGACAGCGCGTTGCAGCAAGCAGTATTGCGCCGAAGATGATCCACGAAATTCCCGACGCGATGCCGATGCTGCGGGCGACGGGCAGGAGTTTTTCGCTGCGGTCGAACAGGCCGAAGCTCGTCGCATAAACCGCCGTGCCAGCCAAAGCGATGCAGCCAAACAATACTCTCGCGGCCCACGAGAGCGGAGCGACTTGATTCGCAGTTTGTGAGGTCACAAGTAAAATCCAATCAGGCTTGTTTACTTTGCTCGCGTGCGCGACTCGCTTTCGGCGCGAGGGGAGCAAGCCGCCACACAACGACGGCGCAGGCGAGCAGGCAGAGATTTTTCGAAATGCCGCCGAGCGGATTGACCAGCATCGTCGCGTCCGTTCCAACGACGACACCGACGAATCCGCACATGGCAATCGTAACTGTCAAAACTGCGGCCCGCTCCATCAGGCCCGAAAGCACCCACAAGCCTGCAATCATCTCTGCCACTCCTATCAACGCAAGCGTGCGGTGGGGCGTCTGCCAGTAGAGATTTGATGTTCTGACCAGTTCGATTTCGCCTGGACTAACAAAAAGAATTTTCGGCACAAGTCCTTCGATCACCCACACCAAACCGAGGGCCGCACGCGCGCTGATTTTGATCACCCATAGACGCGACGCGAGATCAGCCGCCCGCCGCAGGGGTTCGTTATCGCTTCCGTTAGTTATTTCATCCGAATGTTTCATATTCAGAAACCGCCGCGAGAAATCTGATTCAATGTCAGTCGGATGTCAACGTCGGCGCGCGTCACATAAAAATATTTTCATCTCCCTGTTGACAGTTCTTAGATTTAGAATTATTCTAATTATCGTTATGACGATGAGCAAAAAGAATTCGATCAGAAAAGCGTCCGTCGAAGCCCCGACGCTGACTCCGCAGCGACGAGTCGTTCTCGATGTAGTGCGCGCGAGCGACGATCATCTCACGGCGGCGGAAGTCTTCGAACGGGCGCGTAAAAAAACGCCGACGATCAGCTATGCGACCGTCTACAACTCGCTTCGATACCTGAAAGAGCAGGGCGCGATCAGCGAGATAACCTTCGGCAACGCCGCCAGTCGCTACGACCGCGAGACTGCCCGCCACGATCACGCCATTTGCACCTGCTGCGGCAAGCTCGTGGATTTCGATATCTCCGATGCTCTCGAATTGATGCGCGCCGCCGCGCGCCGCTCTCATTTCAAGCCCGAAAGCATCCATATCACGCTTACGGGACTTTGCCCGGATTGCCGCTCTGAATAGAGGCGCAGTTTTAATTTTCGTTTTACTCGCGCATAGCCGCGTGACACGACAGCTTAAATCAAATACAGGAGGAAACAAATGTCAGCAGCAACAGCTTTTGAGAAGGCGCAGGTGGGCCAGCCTGCTCCGGATTTCGACATGGCCTCGACCAGAAATCTTGAGAAGCTCAACGAGCCGGTCAAACTCGCCGATTACCGGGGCCGATGGCTCGTAGTGATGTTCTATCCGCTCGATTTCACTTTCGTCTGCCCGACGGAGTTGACCGCTTTCAGCGATCATTATGAAGACTTTCAGGCCATCGGCGTCGATGTCCTCGGCGTTTCGGTCGACTCGGTTTATTCGCATCGCGCATGGCTTCAGACTCCGCGCGACAAGAACGGAATCGAAGGCTTGCAGTACCCGCTCGGCTCGGATGTCACCAAGCAGGTGGCGCGCGATTACGGAGTGCTGATCGAAAATCGCGGCATCGCTCTCAGAGGTCTGTTCGTCATCGACCCGGAAGGCATACTTCGCTACAAGGTCGTTCACGATCTCAACATCGGTCGTTCGGTCGAAGAGACTCTTCGCGTCATTCAGGCTCTTCAGACGGGCGGTCTGTGTCAGGCCGAATGGCGTCCTGGTCAGGAAACTCTAAAGCCGTAATAGTATTTGCGAGTGATGATCCCGCGGGATCATCACTCTTCGTTTCAAGAGGTAAACGTCATGATGAGAATAGGAACGGAAATGCCGAGATTCGAAGGCGCGACCGAGTGGATGAACGGCTCACAGGAAGAAGCCGAAAACGAAACGAAGGGACAAGCGACACTGGTTCACTTCTGGTCGATCAGTTGCGGCATCTGCAAAGAAAATCTGCCGCGCGTGATCGAGTGGCGCGAGAAATATAAAGAGCAGGGTCTCCGCACTGTGGCCATTCACATGCCGCGCTACCCGGCTGACACTGACCTTGAAGCAGTGCGGCAGGCCGTCATCGACAATCAGATAACCGAATCGTGCGCGGTCGATAATCTGCATCATCTGCGCGACGCTTTCAAAAACGAACAGGGCTATGTCCCTGCTTATTATCTGTTCGACCGTGAAGGCAAGCTCCGAAGCTTCGCCGCCGGAGAGCGAGGATTGGATATGCTTGCAGCCGCGCTCAACCGCCTGCTCGCCGCCTCGAAGGAAGCGGCCATCTGAAACCCGTTTCAAATCAACTGCAAAGACGCGGCCTTAGGGCCGCTTTTTTATTTCATAAGATCAGCATCGCATCGCCGTAGCTGTAAAAGCGATACTCGCGCTCGACGGCATGACGATAAGCCCTGAGGATCAACTCGCGTCCGGCGAACGCAGCGACGAGCAAAACGAGCGACGAGCGCGGCAGATGAAAATTCGTCACAAGCCCGCTCACCGTGTGAAACTCGAATCCGGGATAGATGAAGAGATCGGTCTCTCGGCAGGTGACAGGCGGCAGAATTTTATCCCCTGTTCCCTGTTCCCTGTCACCTGTCACCTGCCGACAGGCTGATTCGAGCGCGCGAGTGGTGGTCGTGCCGACGGCGATGATACGGCGGTCTTCTTTGAGAGCCGCGTTGATCGAGCGGGCGGCTTCTTCGATTATGGTATATCGCTCCGATTCGACGCGATGGTCTTCGACCCTCTCGACGCGCACAGGCTGAAATGTGCCATAGCCTACATGCAAAGTTATCTCGATTGTTTCAATTCCGCGCTGGCGAATGCGGTCGAGCAGCGCGGGCGTGAAATGAAGGCCCGCGGTCGGCGCGGCTATCGCTCCGCGCTCGCGCGCAAAGACGGTTTGGTAACGCTCGCGGTCAAGGCGGGCTTCTTCCCGGCGTTTGATGTAAGGCGGAAGCGGCGTGCGCCCTATTTTATCGATTATCTCGTCGAAATCGCCGCCAGCATCGAAGCGAATTATTCGCCTACCGGCTTCGAGCCGCTCTATCACTTCCGCTTTCAATTCATCGGCAAACACAAGCTTCGCTCCCGCGGGCAACGCTCTGCCCGGTCGCGCGAGCGTTTCCCACACAAACGGCTCGATCTGACGAACGAGGAAAACCTCGACCCTCGCTCCTTCGATCTCTTCTCCCTGACGGCCTGCTTTCACTCTTCTGCCGATGAGACGGGCCGGAAAAACTTGCGTGTTATTCATCACGAGAGCGTCACCATCTGTGAGGAAATCAGGCAGGCGGTCGAAGGTCGAATCGTGAAGCTGGCCGCTTGCGCGATCAACGACGAGGAGCCGCGAAGCGTCTCTTTGCAAAGCCGGTTCCTGCGCGATCAGATGTGCGGGCAGGTGGTAGTCGAAATCGGAAACGAGCATCAGTTGGATTTTAGAGTTCACAGCGCGCGCAGACAATCCATCCGTAGCCGTTTGATTTCTGTCATCAATCGGCGCGCGTGCTTTAATTATTCCTCTCAACCACGCCTTTGGTGTAATATGGCTCGACCCCTAAGCCCCGACACATTCACATTCAATTAGAGACACAGGAGCGAGGCAGTTATGATGGACAGTATTGACAGCCTGCTGGGAGTTCTTCACAACCAGAAGGGCAAGGAATTGCGCCTTGAAGTCGGGCAGCGACCCCGTTTGATTACGGATGCGGGAGCTTATGATCTGGCCGCGACTCCCGTTGGACAATCGCAAGTCGGATCGCTCATCGCGCCGATAGTTCCCGAAGACACGCGCCGCGAGCTTCAGACGCAGGCTTCAGCCGAGTTCGATTATGAGCTTGGCGGAGTCGGAAATTTCAGGGTGAGAATAGTCAAAGCGCCCACCGGCCTTGCCGTCAGCGCCCGCCCTGCCGCCGCTTCTGAGCGTCCAATAAAACCGACATCACCGGCGATGAACGTTCCTCCTGATCTTCAATCGCGTCCGACGCCTGCTCAGGCGAGCGGGACAGGGCCGCTTTCTTCTGCGCCTGCCGTGCCTCCTCCTCGTCAGACTGCTCCAATCTCCGGCTCGACCGCTCAGGCGGGCAGCACGAGTCGGATGGACAAACTCTTTCGAGATATGATCGCAAAGGGAGCTTCCGACCTGCACCTGTCGGTGAGCAGGCCGCCGATGATTCGCAAGGACGGAGAGATGACTCCGCTCGATGAATCACTCGCACGGCTTGAGCCTGATGACCTGCGAGGGCTTCTCACCTCGATTATGCCTCAGAAGAATCGTGATGAATTCGACCGGCGTCACGACACCGATTTCGCTTACGAGATAGCGGGACTTGCGCGTTTCCGCGCCAACATTTTCATGGATCGCAAGGGCTGGGGCGGCGTCTTTCGCGTCATCCCGAATGAAATCCTGACAGCCGAAAAACTCGGACTCTCGCAGGCGATTCTGAAATTGTGTCAACTGAACAAAGGACTGGTGCTGGTAACAGGGCCTACGGGGTCAGGAAAATCGACGACCCTTTGCGCGCTCATCGATTACATCAATCGCAATCGAACCGATCACATCATCACCATCGAAGACCCAATCGAGTTCGTTCACGAAAACAAGAAGTGCCTCATCAATCAGCGCGAGGTTCACAATCATACCGATTCGTTCCGTGACGCGCTCAGGGCCGCGCTTCGCGAAGACCCTGACATAGTGCTCGTAGGCGAGATGCGCGACCTTGAAACTGTGGCAATAGCAATCGAGACAGCCGAGACGGGCCACCTCGTTTTCGGAACGCTTCACACCACTACGGCTGCATCAACAGTTGATCGCGTGATCGATCAGTTTCCCGCTGACCGTCAGATGCAGATTCGCATCATGCTCAGTGAATCCCTGCGGGCAGTCATATCGCAGACTTTACTTCGCAAGGTGGGCGGCGGGCGAGTAGCCGCGCTCGAAGTGCTGGTAGTCAACAATGCGATCAGCAATCTGATTCGCGAGGGCAAGACGTTTCAGATAACCTCGGCGATGCAGACGGGCCGCGCGCTCGGAAACGTCATGCTCAACGACGCGCTCCTCGATCTGGTCAAGGCCAAGACGGTCGCTCCTGAAGAGGCTTACGCGAAGTCAGTCGATAAGACAGGTTTTGAAGGATTGCTCAAGCGCAATAATATCGACATCAAGTTCATTCTCAATCCCGCTTAGATCAGTTGAAACAGAGAATCACTCGCCCGTTGATGAATCAGCGGCAGCCGTCGGCGCGGTTTTGATTGAAGCGTTGAAGAGATGCTGGCGGTGAAGGAGCGCGGTGAACTGTGCGCCGAACAGCATGATGTTGCTCGAAAAATAGACCCACGAAAGCACCGCCACGCCCGCGCCTATCGAGCCGTAAAGCACATCGTATTCGAAATATGGAATCAGGTACGCGAATCCGAATTTCGCCCCTTCCCACATCACCCCGGCAATGACGGCTCCCGTCAATGCTTCTCTCAGAGACACATCTGTATTGGGCAGCAATTTGTAGAGCAGCGTAAAGAGCGAGATCGTCACCGCCGTGCTGACCGCTATGAAGATCAATTGCCACGCATAGCCTGAAAGCGATGCGAACATCTCGCCCAGGTTCAAAGGCACGCTATCGGCCAGTGTGCGTATGGCTGAAACGCTCGCCGTGAAGAGCGACAGCAGCGTGAGCAGCAGAAAGACAAGGCTCATCACGGCGAAATTCACCGCGCGGCCATGCAGAAACGAACGCGGCGAGGTTCCCCATATTCGATTGAGCGCTTTTTCAATGACCGTGAACATCCACGATGCGGCCCACAGCACTACGACGATGCAACTGATGATGAGGCCGCTGCTGAGGTTATAAATCGAATCGAGATTCCTGCGGACGAAAGTGTGAGTGCCGGGAAGAAATTCCAGCACCTTGCCGATGATATATTTTTCTACCGCTTCAGGCCCGAACACTCGATTGCTCGCTACCAAAAGCAGCAGCAGTGACGGAAACAGAGCGAGCATCGAGAAGTAAGAGACGGCTGCCGCGGCAGTCGTCAGATCATTGTCCATAAACGACGTGAAACTGCGCGTGAGTGTTTTCCATCGCGGCGATCTCGTCATACTCGGACACATTCTAAAAGCCGCGCCGCGCAAAGGCAAAGGCGTGCTGGCTCTTCACAATTAGCGAAGGTAGAATCTCTCGCTCTATGACGAGTTCGGACATCTGTATCATCGGCGCGGGCGTGATGGGAGCCGCGGCAGCCTCGGAGGTCGCGCGATGCGGCGCAACGGTCGTATTGATCGATCAATCTGCTTTGCCGAACCCTCGCGCCGCGTCAGTGGATCATTCAAAGGTTTTTCGTTTCTCATATCCTGATCCTCTCTATGTGCGCATGGCCGTCGAATCGCTTCGACTCTGGCGCGCGCTCGAAGAAGAAACCCGTTCGCTCCTGCTCACTGAAACCGGGCTGGTTTTGATAGGCCACGATCAACCCTCATTTGAAACTCGTTGCCGCGACGCGCTTCGCTCACTCGATCTCGACGCCGAAATGCTCGATTCGAACGAAACCGCGCGAAGGTTTCCGCAGTTTGATAAAGAAGCTTTTCGCTACGGCGTGTTCGATCCGAGCGGGGCGATTCTTCACGCGGAAAAATCTGTGCAAACTCTGATCGCCGCGGCGCGTCGGCTGGGCGCGCGGGTGATCGAAAACGAACGAGTGACTCAGATCAAAGAGGGCGAAGTTATCACCCATCGAGGAACGCGCGTCGTTTCAGGGAAAACGCTCGTCGCTTCAGGCCCGTGGACGCGAGGGCTTCTGCCCGCGCTTGCCGACAAACTTTTTACCACGCGACAGGAAGTGTTTTATTTCGAGCCTCAAACGGACGATTACGAAATCGGAAAGTTTCCCATATTCATCGAACTCGGCAGCGGATTTTACGGTTTTCCTGTTCATCATCGGGGCGCGATGAAAATCGCCAATCATAACAAAGGCGAATTGATTGATACCGATTTGATCGATGAAACCGTCAGCGAAAAATCCGTCGAGCATTGTCGGAAGTTTTTCGCCCGGTTCATTCCTGCACTCGCCAGTGCGCGCCTTCGAGAAACCCGCGTGTGCATCTACAACAACACGGCGGACGACGATTTCATAATCGACTGGCTCCCGAATTTGAAAAATGTTTTGATCGCGACCGGATTCTCAGGGCACGGTTTCAAGTTCGGCCCGCTCATCGGGCGCATCGCGGCAGATTTGCTCACCGAGGGGAAAACTTCTTATCCATTAGATAGATTCTCACTTGCTCGATTCAAGAAGTCTAGCGGCATAATCTGTTAGATTGTGTACCCTGAAAGTACGAAATTTGAAGCCACGCAAACCAACAGTTTGCGCCGCGTGAGGAGAAAACCAGATGAAAATTCTTTCCGAAGGCGCAGCGGTCATCCCCGGCGCAGAGTTTACAACAACAGAAGGCACGCGCAGATTTCGCGTGCCGATCTCGGCAGCGATGGGCGCGAGAGAGATTGCGCAAACTGTGAGCGTTTACTCTCCGGGACTCGCCCCTTCGCGGCGCAATCCCTTGAGCGAAGAGACGCTTTACATCCTGCGCGGATCAGGCCATTGCAATATCAACGGATGTCGCTACGCGCTCGACCCCGGCACGGCTGTTTACCTTCCGCCAGCCTCGGCTTACCAGATTGAAAACACGTCCGAAGAAGAGATGGAAATAGTGAGCGTGTGCTGCCCCGAAGAAGAGAACGCAGAAGCTGATCTGACGATTTTTGAAAGGCAGGTCGACAACGCGCCCCGGCTCACCGTTCACGAGAGCGAGCGCGAATCTATTCCAGTGAGCGACAGGACTTTTAAATATCTCGTCAACACAGATACGGGATGCAAACGGATCACGCAATTTCTGGGAGTCATCCCGCCGGGTCGCGCGCCGATGCATTATCACGCTTACGAAGAAGCCCTATACATAATCGAAGGCGAAGGGCGCGCTCACACTCAAAGCGAGAGCGCGGATTTTTCTAAGGGAGCGAGCATCTATCTTCCGCGCGGCGTGCGACACTCACTCGAAAACACGGGCGCAACTCCCATCAAATTGCTCGGCGTCTTTCATCCGTCAGGCAGCCCTGCCGTCGCCTATGAAGATGGGTGATGGGGGTTAGGGGATGGCAACATCTCCACGCTATCATCTCTTACCCCTCACCTATCACCCATCCTCTAACCCTCATCACCTATCGCCTACTTCTTCCGCGGTGATTCGCGCGAGAGCGCGGCGGCAAGAGACCGGGCTTCTGCGGGGATAGGCACTTCGTCGGTGAAGAGAATCGCCCGCGCGTCCATTTCCTTGCCGTAGAAATCGCGATTGTCGTCCTTGTCCTGTTTTACTACCGAGCCGTCGAGCGAGATTCCGGCGAAGAGTCCTTTCGAGCGCGAGTAGGTGAGAATCTGCGCGTCGAGGCGGATATTCGTCTCAGCCGAAGTGCGACGACCCACCGGGCCTGCTGCTGCCGAGGCATCGCCGCCGATGGTGAACTTATCGCCAATCAGCTTGTTCATGCCTTCCTTGTTCATGATCAGCATGACGACATCCGTAGACGAGCCGCCTATCTGAAAGCCTATGTTGCCGCCTTCGACGGTGAGAAAAGAAGGCGCGCTCCAACGCCTGCCCGGACGGCGGCACATTGCAAGACCTTTGCCGTAGCGCGCGCCTACGATGAATGCGCCTTTCTTCAATCCCGGAACTATGGCGACGCATTCGGCCTTGTCGAGAAGGTCTTCAGGAATGCCTTTGTCGGGCGTTCGCATGATTTCGGTGAAGACCTGAGTGGCGCGATTGAGCCGCTGCACCTCGTCGGCTCGCTCTTTCCTGTTGGTCTGAGCGGCGGCGGCGGAGACTATCAGGAGAATTAAAAGAGAAGATTTCAGTATGAGCCTCATGGCTTGACCCTCCGTTTTTTGCTGATGGTTGTGATTTGACGCCGGGGCCTTTCTCCGACAAACAGTTCATCCGACCCCGTTTGGCACGACTTCCCAATAATAACGAAAGCTTCGGCTCGGTGTCACGTCAGGGGGGAATTTCGAGAAGGCGCGAAGGCGACTCGAAGCCGCCTTCGCGGATCACACGAAGTTTACGCTCAAATCTTTTCCGAATCCGAACTGCGGACGCCGGCGCGATTTGAGGGCTTTGGTTCCGGTCTGCGAGAGAGCCGTCACAAGCATCGGCAAAGCGATTGTCGGATCGCAAAGCACATTGACCGTGCGCGCGTCTTTGGCCACGCGGCTCCAGGTCATCGCTTCATCGAAGCTGCGCCCGGCGGTGACGCTGCCTTCCGGCAGATCGAGTCCTATCTGAAGCGCGAACTTGTGACCGCGCATCGTCTGCTTGAGCATCGAAGCGGTCACTTCAGTCTGATTGACGAAATTGCGAGGCGAGCCGCCTCCGAACAAAACCACGCTGGTGCTCACGGAGCGGGCCATCACATAAGACGCTTCAACCATGTCCTGAACGATGTCGAACTGGAATGGATTCTTGCGATTGATTCGCGAAGAGGCGATGCCTACGGTTATGGCCGAGTCGGCCACTGACGGGCAGAAAACAGGCACTTTCGCTTTGTAGGCTGAAGTCAGTATGCCGTCTTCGGTGGCTATCTCGGAAAGCTCGCGACCTAGAAGATGCAAAAACTCGCGCGTCGAATAAGGGCGGGCGTGATCGAGCGTGTTTGCGAAGTTGCCGACCCATTCGTCGGCTTCGCGATATTCGTATTCGCTGGCGAGAGTGTCGTGAAAGCGGCCAACCTGCGCGTCCTGAAGATCAGTGTCAGTAGCGTCGACGGGAGCCTGATAGTGATAACGGCCCAGCGTTTCGTGCAGGTCGTGGAAGAGATTGGCTCCGCTGCCTACGATCACATCGACGAAGTGATTTTTTATCAGGTAAGAAATGAGCCGTCGCATGCCTGAAGCGACCAGCGCGCCCGAAAGACCTATGAATATGGTCGAATTTTCCGAGAGCATATCCAACCAGAGGTTATGCGCATCGGCCAGCGCGCGAGCCTGAAAACCTGCGCCCTCCATCTTCGTCAAAAGACCGGCGACCGAGCGGTCGCGGTCTATCTGAATGGGGCGAGTGGGGGCGGTCAAAAACTTCGCGCTTTTTTGTTTCCTCATCATCACTTGTCAATCCTCTTTTCGCGGCGATGCGCGGGGCGCATCACTCAAGATAGGTGTAGCGATTTATGTCGCTTTCGTATTCCTGTATGAGCGCCTCGGACTGATCTTCGGAAATATGCCCGCCCGTCACGCGCTCTTTCGTCATGCGCCGGAAATTCTCCCATGCCTGATTTCGGTCGTAGCGGGCGAAGGCGAGCATATCGCCTATGCGTCCGCCCTGAACTATCTTCTTGATGTGGTAGCGCCCCTCGGTGTCTATGACTATGTGCGCCTCGTTGGGATTTCCGAACAGGTTGTGAAAGCTCCCCATAACTTCCTGATACGCGCCGACTAAAAATATCGCGATGTAGTAGGGGTCGCCTGTAAAAGCATGAAGTTCGAGTACATCTTTCACATCCTTGAGATCGACGAACTTATCGATATGACCGTCGGAATCGCACGTTATGTCGACGAACGTGGCGTAATCGGTTGGTTGCTCGTTTAGGCGATGAATCGGCATGATGGGGAAGAGTTGATCTATGGCCCAGTGATCGGGAGCCGAGCGGAATACGGAAAAATTGCACAGGTATTTCGACGCGAGAATTTTTTTCAACTCGTCGAACTCTTCCGCGTGAACCTTCGCGTCGCGCGAGAACTTCGACGCTCGCGTGCAGACTTCCCAGAAAAGCACTTCGCCTTTGGCGCGCGCTTCGAGGCTGATCAATCCCAAATTGAACTGCGTGTGCAGTTCATCCTTGTGATCGAGCGCGTCATGATAATACTCGTGAAAATTCTTCGCGCTGATGTCGTCGTAGAGAGCTTTCAACTCGATGACCACCTGCGGGTCGTCGTCGGTCACGGTGATTTCGGGCCAGTCATCGGCGAAGGTTTCTATCTCGTCGCGAATCGAAGTGATGAAAACCGCGTGATAGGCCGACACCACGCGGCCCGACTCGGTGACCAGATTCGGCTCAGGAACGTTTTCGTCTTCGCAGACGGATTTGATCGTGTAGATCACATCGTTTGCGAATTCCTGCGTGGTGTAGTTGACCGATGACTCGAAGGTCGTCTTCGAGCCGTCGTAATCGACGCCCATCCCGCCGCCTATGTCGAGGAATTCTATGGGGATGTGCAGTTGGCGGATTTTGGAATAGACGCGGGCGGCTTCCTTCATAGCGTTTTTGACACGCTTTATTTCGGTGATCTGCGAACCGATGTGGAAGTGAAGCAGCTTGAAGGTATCGAGCATTTCCGATTCGCGAAGCAGCCTTATGCATTCGAGCATCTCGGAAGGCGTAAGCCCGAACTTCGCCGACTCGCCGCCCGAAGAAGCCCAGCGGCCCGAACCCTTCGAGTAGAGTTTGGCCCGCATCCCGATCATCGGTCGCACGCCTGTTTCCTGAGCGCGGCGAACGATCATTTTCAACTCGTTGAGTTTTTCGACGACTATGATCACGCGCTTGCCGATGCGGGTTCCCATCAACGCGAGATTGATGAAGGCTGCATCCTTGAAGCCGTTGCAGATCAGAAGCGATTCGGGCGATTGTTCCAAAGAGAGCGCGGCATAAAGCTCGGCCTTCGATCCGCATTCGACGCCGAAGTTGTGCTTGGCTCCTTCGCGAAGAAGCTCTTCGACGACTTCGCGGCGCGGATTGACCTTCATCGGAAAAACGCCGAAGTGGCCTCCCGTGTAACTGAATTCGCGCGAGGCTTCCTGAAACGAGCGATAAATTTTCTTTAACTGGCTCGTGAGTATCTGAGGGAAGCGAAGGAGTATGGGAACCTGAAGCTTGCGTTGTTCTACGAGATGATCGATCAGTTCTTTGACATCAACAGAGCGAGGGTCGCCTTCGGCGGGTCGAACCGCCAGATGGCCTTTTCGATTGACCTCGAAGTACCCTGCTCCCCAATTCTCCACACCATAGGTCTCGATGACCTCTTCCAGTGTGATGTTCTTCATCTAAATTTCTTCCCCGACCGATATGCCACAAGGCGCGTAACTGCAACATTCATTAGCGAGTGAATTTATCAGAATGTATCAGACAGTGTAAAGAACTTTTTTCTTCAGCCCCGCAATCCCGCTGCCTGGTGATGAGTGAGAGATCGGCGACATTTTTCCTCCCATAACTACGCCTCACATCTCAGTGAAAACGCGGCTTGACAACAAATTGCCCATTCCGTATGCTGTCCGTTCGTCTTATTTACGATAAATCTGGAGATTTACGCCATGCAGACATTCGTGCCAAGTGGCAAGAACCTGGAACAGAGCCGCAAGTGGTACTTGATCGACGCCGAGGGCAAAACGGTGGGCCGACTGGCTTCCGAGGCCGCGCGCATTCTTATGGGCAAGAACAAACCCACTTACACTCCCTTTATAGATGTAGGCGATCACGTCGTCATCATCAACGCCGAAAAGGTCGTATTCACGGGCAACAAGTGGAAAGATAAAATATATTACCGTCACACGGGCTATCCCGGAGGACTCAAAGAAATCTCAGCCGAAAAGCAGCTTCAGAAACATCCTGAGCGCATACTCGAATCGGCAATCGCAGGCATGTTGCCCAAGACGAAGATGGGTCGAAGGATGGTCAAAAAGCTCAAGGTCTATAAAGGCGCCAGTCATCCGCACAAGGCTCAGCAGCCTGAGCCGATGGACATGTGAAACGGATTTGAAGGAGAGTAGATAGTGCCAGAGACGAATCAAAACTATGGAACCGGTCGGCGCAAGAGCGCGACTGCGCGGGTTTTCATCAAGCCCGGCACAGGGCAGATCGTCGTCAACAAGCGGAAGTTCGAAGATTATTTTCAGAATGAAATGCACCGTATGATAATCCGCCAGCCGCTTCACCTCACGGATACCGCAGGCAAATTCGACATTCTCGTGAACGTCGAAGGCGGCGGATTCGCCGGACAGGCGGGCGCAGTGCGGCACGGTGTGACTCGCGCTTTGATCGAATTCAATCCCGAATTCCGAACCCGTCTCAAGCGAGCAGGGTTCGTCACCCGCGACCCGCGCGCCAAAGAGCGCAAGAAGTACGGACAAAAAGGCGCTCGCAAACGGTTCCAGTTCTCGAAACGCTAAAACGGTTTTCAGTTTTCGGTTTTCAGTTTTCAGTCGGAGTCATCAAACTTCTACTGAAAACTGAAGACTGGAAACTGAAAACTGATTCCATTGCCGGTCATCGCGATTGGTTGTCCTTTTGGATAGGATTGCAGGCCGGTGAGTACATAAACCAATTCAACCGAGGAGGTCAGCTTGACTACAGTAACGATGAAAGAACTGCTTGAAGCCGGAGTCCATTTCGGACATCAGGTCAGGCGGTGGAATCCGAAGATGAAGGAGTACATCTTCGGCGAGCGCAACGGTATTTACATAATCGATCTTCAAAAGACGCAACGGCTCTTCAAGGATGCCGTGAAGTTCGTCTCTCAGCAGGCGATGGAAGGCAAGGCGTTCCTCTTCGTCGGCACCAAGCGACAGGCACAGGACGCGGTAGAAGAAGAAGCCAAACGCTGCAATCAATTCTATGTAAATCAGCGATGGCTCGGCGGACTGCTCACCAATTTTCAGACGGTTCAAAAATCTATCCAGAGGATGAAAGATATCGAAGCGATGCGCTCGGACGGTCGCTTCGACGCGCTCACGAAAAAAGAGCGACTCCAGCTTGACCGCGAACACGCCGCGCTGGAAAAAAACCTCGCGGGCATTCGCGATATGCGACGCCTGCCCGATGTGATGTTCATAATCGACTCGAACAAGGAAGAGATCGCAGTTCATGAAGCGAACAAGCTCAATATTCCCGTTGTGGCCATAGTCGATACCAACTGCAATCCCGACGGAATAGACTACATCGTGCCGGGCAATGACGACGCACTGCGCGCTGTAAGGCTGTTCGTCGCCAAGATGGCCGATGCCATCATCGAAGGCCAGCAGATGCTCAAGGAAGGCGCGGCTGACGCGGAGTCACCTGGGGCTGAAGTTGCCGAGGCAGCCTCGGCAGGCGCAGCGCCGGGTGAAGGCCGCCGTCCGCGCGGGCGCGACCGTCGCGGCGGAGGTCGCCGCACGACTTATGTTCCGCCTGGCGCTCCTCCCGTCCCGGAGCCTGCCGTCGCGCTTGAATCTCAGCCCGCGACCGAGGCTGCTTCTGCGCCAGCGCCTGAAGTTCAGCCTGCCGCTGAAGCCGCCGCAGTCGAAGAGCCGACAGCGCCGGAAGAAAGCCGCGAAGAGACAACATAGACTGAATAGAAAAATTATCTGTGCAATTCGAGGTCCGATGCCATCGACTGACATCTGACCTCTAACACCTAACATCTTTTCAGGGAGAAGCGATCAGCAATGGCGAATGCAATAACACCAGCCGCGATAAAAGCTCTCAGAGAGAAAACCGGCGCGGGAATTATGGAATGCAAATCCGCGCTTACGGAAGCGAGCGGCGAAGAAGAGAAAGCCATCGAGATTCTGCGAAAGCGCGGACTCGCGACCGCAACCAAGAAGTCGGGCCGTGTGGCAGCCGAAGGCATAGTTGATTCTTACATTCACGCGGGAGGAAAAATCGGCGTGCTGGTCGAGGTCAACTGCGAGACGGATTTCGTAGCGCGCGGCGAAGATTTCCGCTCCTTCGTTCACGATCTGGCCATGCACATAACCGCAGCCGAGCCTAGATTCGTCTCGAAAGAAGATGTGTCTCAGGCGGTACTCGACAAAGAGCGCGAAATAGCTCTGGAGCAGGCCAAGCTCGATCCCAAAAACGCTGGCAAGCCCGAACAGGTACTTGAAAAAATCATCGAAGGAAAGCTGTCGAAGTTTTATCAGGAAACCTGTTTGATGGAGCAGCCTTTCGTCAAGGATCAAAACATAACGGTCGGCGACCTGGTGCGAAATATGATTTCGAAGACAGGCGAAAACATTCGAGTTCGCCGCTTCACTCGATTCAAGATGGGCGAAGGATTAGAAAAACGTGTCTCGGATCTGAGCGCCGAGGTTCAGGAACTCCTCGGCGACAGCGATTAGTAGGAAAGCCTCTCGTGAGAGAGGCTTTTTTATTGCTCGCCCCGCAGCGCGGCGTTGCGCTCGACTCCCTGCAAACGGCGAACAGGAAAGGTAGCGAAAAGATGTCTGCCCAACCCAGGCCCATATATACGCGAATACTGCTGAAACTTTCGGGCGAAGCTCTGATGGGCGATCAGGGCTTCGGCATCGACCCTGCGACGATTACCCGCATCGCTCAGGAAATCAAGGATGTCAATCGACTCGGCGTCCAGATAGCTATAGTCGTCGGCGGAGGAAATATATTTCGCGGAGTGGCTCTGTCATCCAAAGGGATGGATCGCGCTTCTGCCGATAGTATGGGAATGCTCGCAACCGTCATTAACGCGCTCGCGCTTCAGGACGCGCTCGAAAATCAGGACGTGATCACGCGAGTGATGACCGCCATAGAAATGCACGAAGTAGCCGAGCCTTTCATCCGCCGACGCGCTATCCGTCACCTCGAAAAAGGCCGCGTGGTCATCATCGCCGCAGGCACAGGAAATCCCTACTTCACTACTGATTCGGCTGCCGCTCTGCGTGCGCTTGAAATGCGCGCCGACGCGATTTTGAAAGCCACGAAAGTCGATGGCATCTACACGGCTGATCCGAAAACAGACGCGACGGCGACCATGTTCGAGCGCATCACCTATCTGGATGTGATTCAACGCGACCTCAAAGTGATGGACACTTCAGCCATAAGCCTCTGCCGCGAGCAGGGCGTGCCGATTCACGTCTTCAATCTGAATATACATGGCAACATCGCGCGAGTGGTCACGGGCGAAAAAGTAGGAACGATAGTGTGCGCAGCCGACGCGCCCTGAGCCGTGCGCTTGCATTATCCCGTTTGAGAATCCAAAATCTAAAACCGGAATTCATAACGCGGAGGGATTAGAATGGATATCAAAGAGGTCGTAAGCGACGCCAAAAGGCGAATGAGTGGGGCGGTCGAAGACGCGCGCAAAAAACTCGCTTCGGTCAGAACCGGGCGCGCAACGATAAGCATTCTCGACACGGTTACGGTCGAATACTACGGCACGGAGATGCCGCTCAATCAGGTGGCGACGATTCACGCGCCTGAGCCTACGATGCTCACCGTACAGCCTTTCGATCCGACACAGATAGCTGGTATCGAAAAGGCTATACGGGCGAGCGATCTCGGACTCAATCCTTCGAACGACGGCAAACTTGTAAGAGTGCCTATACCGCCGCTCACGGAAGAGCGACGCAAGCAGATGGTCAAGGTCGTCCATGAAATAGCTGAAGAGCATCGCACGGCCATTCGCAATGTGCGTCGCGACGCCAACGATCATTTGAAAAAGATGCTCAAGGACAAGACCATCTCTGAAGATGCGGAGCACGACGGACTGGATCAGGTTCAGAAACTTACGGATCAGCACATAACCGAGATCAACAAGCTTTCAGAGCATAAGGAAAAAGAAGTGATGACCGTTTGACGGAAGGCAAAAGTAAAAAGGCAAAGGGCAAAAGCGAGACGAGCTTTTGCCTTTTTCATTTCGACTGCTGACGGATTGAAATTCTCCGCTGGCTTTCCGATAGGTATTCGATTTCTATTTCAATCGCGCCATCGGGCGCAAAGCCCAATCGTTCAGCCCACTCGATCACAGTTACTCCGTTCGGGTCTTCAAACATCTCTTCAAGCCCAAGCTCACGGCACGCGCCTTCGTCGAGGCGATAGAGATCGACGTGATAAAGTCGCAATCGGCCCTCGTGAATATTGACGAGCGTGAAAGACGGGCTTGTGACATCTTCCGCGTCGACCCCGATGCCTTCGGCCAGACCTTTTGTGAAAAGAGTTTTACCCGCGCCCAAATCGCCGTGAAGCAGTATGATCGATCCTCCCGCGATGCTTTCTCCGATCTTCCGTCCGAGGTGGAAAGTCTCTTCAGGCGAGCGGGTGACGTGCGAACCGAACAGAGACGTGATATGTGTTTGATCCGACACGTGCGCTTACCTGTCGAGCCTTTCAGCCGTGCCGCCGACCTCTATGAACGCATCGCCGAGACACCTTGAGATATCTGAAGCGATCATCGCTCTCGTACTCGTGCGCGAAGCCGCAATGTCTCCCGCGAGTCCGTGAAGATAAACGGCGGCAATAGTCGCACCGAGCGGGTCATCACTCTTTTGCGCCATCAGCCCTGCAATCATCCCGGTCAGCACATCGCCCGCGCCTGCCGTCGCCATGCCTGCGTTGCCAGTCGGGTTGACATAAACTTCGCCATCGGGCGCGACTACAAGCGAGCGGCTGCCCTTGAGTACGAGAATCAACTTGTGAGAAGAAGCGAACTCGCGCGCTATTTCAACGCGATCACGAAGAACTTCCTCAATCGTCTTTTCAGTGAGTCGCGCCATCTCGCCGGGATGCGGAGTGAGTATGAGGGGAAGTTCCGCGCTGCCTTTGATCGAAGAGTCCCACGGAGCGAGCGAGTTCAAAGCATCAGCGTCTACGACAGTGGGGCGCGGGCGAGAGGTGATGAATTCGCGCGCAAAGTGTCGCGTCATTTCGTCAAGCGATCCAAGCCCCGGCCCGATTGCCGCGACATCACGCGCCGAGGAAAGCTCGACAGCGCGAGGAATTGCCATTCGAGAAATCGAGCCTGTAGGGGTTTCGTCCAAAGGTTCGGTCATGCATTCCGCGATGCAGAGAGAAGCGACGACAGGCAAAGAAGATTCGGGCGTCGCAATGGTGACAAGCCCTGCGCCTGCCCGCAGAGCCGCGTCGCCCGCAAGCGAGGCCGCGCCGGTTTTTCCTCGCGAGCCTGCAAGTAGGAGAACTTTGCCCGCATCGCCCTTGTTCGCGTGCGCGCCTCGCCTTGATTGATCGAGCCATCGGGCGATCATTTCACGCTCGACGAGTGAAAGCTGCGAACCTGATGAAAGTATAAGCTCGTCGGGAGAGCCTATCGACGCGACGACCAACTCGCCGCCGAGGTCGCTTGCGGGCGGAAGCACGTTGGCCGGTTTCGGCGCGGTGAATGTTACGGTGAGATGGGCCTGCACTGCAGGGCCTATCAACTCGAAAGAATCTGATGAGACGCCTGACGGGATATCGACCGCGATGATCGACGTTTTCTGGCCGAGCGCGTTGATCAGGTTTATCGCTTCTTCGAATATGCCTGAAGCTGGACGAGTCAGACCGGTCCCGAAGATAGCATCGAAGGCGAAATCGAATGAAGCCGCGCTCGCTACTCTCAATTGCTCTGAGCTTTCAATCTCGGTGAGGCGAAGCAAATCGCTTTGCGAGAGAGAGCGCGCAATCTCGAAGTTGATTCGCGCATCGCCCTCTGCTTCATCCATGCGACCGAGAAGCAGAAGATCGACTCTGCATCTTCGCATCCACAACTGCCGAGCTATGGCCGCGCCGTCTCCGCCGTTGTTGCCCTTGCCGCATATGATCACAGCACGCTTGCCTGCGATAGAGCCGAACTTTTTTTCAACCGCCTCGACCGTGCCTGCTGCTGCGTTCTCCATCAGCAAAAGACTCGGAATACCGTAACGCTCCGAGGTCAAGCGGTCGACTTCGCGCATCTGGTCGGCTCGAAGCAATTTCATATCGGCGATGATAGGCCACACTCACACAAGTGTCAAAGCAGGTCTCTCAAACAGGGAAACCGGATAACATAAGCTGATAAATTAACCCGCAAGAAGCCTCCGCGCGGCATTAACGAAAATTTTACAAGTGGAACCGCATTTTATGCTTGAAACAGAAATCTGTTTGTAGTACGATGTTGCGCATCTGAAACGCAGCAGGAGCGAAGACCGACAAACCGAAGAAAAGAAAGGGGAAATCATTATGGCGAGCGAGCGTCGTTTTTCGATCATAGCCGTCATTGCGGCGGTTTTCTGTTCACTTGTTGCAGTGATGGCACAGGAAAAAGCACAGGGCGAGATGCCTTATCCCAAGCCAGTTCCGGGGGCTGAAATGCAGAAACTTTACTTTCAGGTCGGGGACTGGAAGGTCGTTGAAAAGCACGAATCGATGCCGGGATTTTCCGGCGGCGAGGGGAAAGCCATAATCAAAGCGCGTAAAGGCCCTGGCGGACTTTCGGTCGATACCGATTACAACGGAACAGGGCCGCTCGGCCAGTATATGGGCAAAGGGATTGTCACGTGGGAGGCTGAGGAAAAAGTTTATCGCTATTTCTGGTTCGACAATTTTCAGGCAGGCAGTCTTATCACCACGGGCCGATGGGAAGGCAACGATCTTGTCTTCACGGGCGAGATGAAAATGAGCGGGCAAAAGTTCCTGTTCAAACAGGTCTACACGGACATCGCTCCCACATCCTACACAAGCAAAGTCTACATAGATGAAGGCAATCAATCGATGCTCGTCTTCACCATGAAAGCAACACGTCAGTAATCAAGACTAGGAGGAAAAATCATGCCACGAGTAGTTCATTTCGAAATAAGCGCGGACGACCCCGTACGCGCAGTGAAGTTTTATTCTGATGTCTTCGGCTGGGAGATTCAAAAATGGGACGGGCCGCAGGAGTACTGGCTCGTCAAGACAGGCGAAGATGGAACGCCGGGAATCAATGGCGGCCTCTTCAAACGCCAGGGACAGGTCGGTCACGTCAACACGATAGAAGTCGATGACCTCGATGCATATGTCGGCAGGGCCATAGCAAACGGCGGAAAGATCGTCGTCGAAAAAATGGCTATACCCGGCATAGGCTGGCTTGTTTATTGTCAGGACACGGAAGAGAGCATCTTCGGATTGATGCAGATGGACGCTTCGGCCAAATGAGAACGGTGAGGCAGAGCATGAAGGAACAACTCATCAAATCGGGTCTCGGCAGGATCGCGGAAGATATCCAATCGTTGGCCCTGCCTTCGTCGAGACTCATCAGAGAGGCGGTCAGCGAAGATGAGATTGCTGTGGGGGCTTCAAAAATTGGCGGGCGTCCTGATCTTCCAGTCGGGCTGAACTGGCCTGAATGGCAGGCGATGCCTCTATCTTTCATCGCTCAAATCAACCTCAGCGACGTGGCTCCGCATATTTTATTGCCAGAGCTTCTTCGCACAGGTCTGCTCTCTTTTTTTTATGACTCGGAGCAGCGCACCTGGGGATTCGATCCGAAAGACGCGGGAAGCTGGAAGGTTTTTTATTTCGATGGCCGCTCCGCTTCGTTGACTCGCATGGAGCCGCCCGCTTCGCTTCCCGCGCACGGGCGATTCGAAACGGCAAGATTGAGTTTCAAACAGGAGACCACATTGCCTCCTCCCGATGCAGCTTGCATGGATCAACTCGAACTGAGCGACGAGGAGAAAAACGCTCACTTTTCTTTCTTCGAAGAAAGTGAAGAGACGATCAAAGGCCCGCGTCATCAGATGTTCGGTCACCCGTACCAGATACAGGGAGAGATGCAACTCGAATGTCAACTGGTCTCAAACGGAATCTATTGCGGCACGCCGGAAGGTTATTCCGATCCCCGATGCAAAGAGCTTGAAGCGGGCGCCCGTGACTGGATGCTGTTGCTTCAGGTCGATTCGGATGATGACTCGGAAATGATGTGGGGGGATATGGGCTGCATTTATTTCTGGATTCGCAAACAATCGCTCGAGCAACGTCGGTTCGATGAAGTCTGGATGATACTGCAATGCACGTGAAGGGGTAAACGCATGAGCTTTGATGAAGATGTGACGATCACACGAAAGCACATTCATCAGATCGAACTGGCGGTCAGCCCCGCTCTCGTCTTTGAGATGCTGCGCACGCCGAGCGCGATTCGCGCGTGGTGGCAGGCTTCGCGAGCGATCATCATAGCTGAAGAGGGCGGCGCGTGGGCGGCGGCATGGGGCGACGAAGACGATCCCGATTATTCGACAGCCGCCGTGATTCGGGTATTCGACCCGCCTCGCAGACTTCTGCTCACGGGTGTCAAATACTATGCCCGCTCAGATCGCCGATCTTTTGACAGTGAGACGACGATTGATTTCATCATCGAAGCGAGACCTAACGGCTCGCTCTTGCGCGTCGTTCAGGACGGATTTCCTGCCGATCAGTCGGCGGACAAGTTTTATGCGGCGTGCGAAACGGGATGGCAGAAAACTTTTGAAAATATCCGTCAGTTTCTCGCAGGCAAAGCCGCTGCTTTCTGATGGATCATGTGGCGCAATCTGACAGATTGCGCTCTTTGAAAGGATGACATTTGTGGCCACGCAAGCTCATCTTGCGCCACAATCTCAAGGGAGGAGAGATGCGAATCACTTATCAACTCGATATCGAAGCCCCAATAGGGACGGTGTTCGAATACCTTGATGATGACGAAAAGCTCAAGCTGTGGTTGGAAGGGCTTGAGGAAACCAGCTATCCGTCGGGGCGTGATTCCGAAAATCCGCTCGGCACAAAGTTCGTCCAAAAAATCCGCGAGGGCGGTCGCGTAGGTGTGTACACAGGAGAAGTCATCGCCTATGAAAAGCCAACGCGTCTGGCAATCGATATAGGCAATCGTCAGTTTACGATGAGAGTCGATTATCGACTCAGCCCGACTCCGACGGGAACCCGACTGGATTATTCGGTGGAGACCGTCAAATCAACCTGGCTGGTCCGACTTATGGGTAAACTCTTCAGTGGATTCACCCGAAGATTGCTCGACCGTCAGATGAAAAAACTGAAAGAGGTTGCCGAATCGCAGCCACTTTCGCGCGCAATGGGGCAGAGGTGAAGAATGGAAAAAGTAAAAGGCATCGGCGGAGTTTTCATATACGCGAACGACGTGAAGGCGCTTGCCGATTGGTACGCGCTGCACTTCGGTCTGACGTTTCAGTGTTACACGCCTGAAAAATGTTATGGACTTGAGTTCTGCTACTACGACGCAGATAACCTGAGCAAAAAGACTCACACTGTGTTTTCGATCATGGCCGCGAAAACGAGTTTGCCTGCGGAGAGGCGCGAATTCATGATCAACTATAGAGTCGATGATCTTGAAAAGTTTCTGGCTCAGTTGCAAAGCCGGGGTATAGCGATTGAAAAGCGAGAAGAATATGACTACGGCCTGTTCGCCTGGATCGCCGACCCGGAAGGCAATCGCATAGAGTTGTATCAACCTCTGATAGAGCCAACGTGCCAGAGCAGTTAAGAAGAAAGGGAAACGAAGGCTTTTATGAAAATAAAGCTGACCAGTGTGATGGTAGATGATCAGGACAAGGCTCTTAAATTTTATACAGAAGTTTTGAGCTTTGTTAAAAAGCACGACATACCGGTAGACGGAGCCAAATGGTTGACCGTCATCTCGCCCGAAGGGCCGGACGATATTGAATTGCTTCTTGAACCAAGCAGCTTACCGGCTGCCCGGACGTACCAAAAAGCTCTTTTTGAAGCAGGAATACCACTGGCGGCATTCGCCGTCGAAGATATTCAAAAAGAGTATGAAAGAATGAAAAAGCTGGGTGTGGCATTCAGCCTGGAGCCGACAAAAACGGGACCGGCAACCATCGCCGTTTTTGAGGATACCTGCGGCAACCGCATTCAGCTTTATCAGGTTTAATCACTCAGGTCTGCCATCGGTTGCAGAAGACGCTCCAGCCGCCGATGAGCCGAAAGCAGGATTCGAATTTCGATAAATCAAAAGGAGAAAAGCATAATGAGCAAAGTCAACCCTATTCCCGAAGGACATCACACAATAACCCCGCACCTGATCGTCAACGACGGCAAGGGCGCAATCGAGTTTTACAAACAGGCTTTCGGAGCCGAGGTGATCGGCTGCCACATGGCCGATGACAAGGGCAAGATCATGCACGCCGAGTTGAAGATCGGCGATTCTATCTTGTACCTCTGCGACGAGTTCGCAGGCATAGCGCGCGGCCCTCTCTCGCTCGGCGGCAGCCCCGTTGCCTTGCACCTTTATGTCGAAAACGTCGATGAATTTTTCAACCGCGCTGTCGAAGCGGGCGCGACCGTTCGAATGCCCATCGAAGACCAGTTCTGGGGCGACCGCTATGGCAAACTCGCCGATCCGTTCGGCCACGACTGGTCTATTGCGACTCATGTCAAAGACCTGACCGAAGAAGAAATCATAGCAGCAGGTCAGGATGCGATGGCTGCGATGAGTCAGACGGGCGATTAGAAACCTGTTTACCCCCTGTAGCCCCCGTCAGTCCGCGCGGTCGCTCGATAGTTGCCGAGAATGAGGAGAGCGACCGCGCGGCGTTTCACCTCAATGGAACTTCATATGCAGAAGAGACAGGCTGCGTTGCCGTTCATACTCGTCACAGTGCTGATCGACATGCTTGGGATCGGTCTGGTCATTCCCGTTCTGCCCAAACTTGTGACGACGATGTACGGCGGGAATATAAGCGAAGGCTCGACCGTCTTCGGCTGGTTCGTGGCGTCTTACGCGCTGATGCAGTTTGTTTTTTCGCCCGTGCTGGGAAACCTTAGCGATGCCTATGGACGGCGGCCCGTCATTTTGTTATCGCTTCTGGGCGCGGGTCTCGATTACCTGCTGATGGCGATGGCTCCAAGCCTCGGCTGGCTGTTCGTCGGGCGCGTCATTTCAGGAATCACCGGGGCCAACATCGCAGCGGCCAATGCCTACGTCGCGGATGTAAGCCCGCCTGAAGATCGCGCGCGCAACTTCGGAATGATCGGCGCGTGCTTCGGCGTCGGGTTCATCATCGGTCCGGCTCTGGGCGGATTGCTAGGGGGATTCGGGCTGAGAGTTCCATTCATAGCAGCAGCCATCCTGACGCTTTGCAACTGGCTCTACGGCTGCTTCGTGTTGCCCGAATCGCATGCAAAAGAGCGTCGTCGTCCGTTCGACTGGAGCCGCGCGAATCCTCTCTCGTCGCTCGGCGCGCTTGGTCGCTATCCAATCGTTTTGGGGCTGGCTGCCGTCATCACGCTTGAGCGACTGGCGCACGATGCGCTGCCAAGCACTTGGGTGCTTTACACCACATACCGTTTCAACTGGACTGAATTGGACAACGGCTTATCGCTCGCCCTCGTCGGCGTCATGTATGCAGTCGTTTCAGGAGGATTGACCGGAGTAATAGTCAAAAAACTTGGCGAGCGAAGATCGCTCATCACGGGGCTGATGATCGGCTCGACGACGTTTCTGATGTACGGCCTTGCTTCGAGAGGGTGGATGCTATATCTGATAATCGTGATCGGAAGCGCGGGCGGCATCGCCGTTCCCGCCTTGCAATCGCTCATCAGCAAAGCGACTCCTGCGACTGAGCAGGGCGCGGTGCAGGGCGCGTTGAGCAGCATTCAGAGCATGGCGGCGATAATCGGGCCGTTGATGGCAACAGGGCTGTTCGGATATTTCACATCCGCGTCCGCGCCTGTGAAGTTGCCGGGCGCAGCTTTCATCGTAAGTTCGATGCTTGTAGCCATAGGCGCTGCGCTGGCCATGCGCAATCTGCGACTGAACCCGGCGATGCAGACCGATGCGAGCGGGAACGAAGCAGCATGAAAAAACTCTTTCTGGTTTTCTTCTCACCGGGCGCGGCGTGGATCGAAGGCAAATCCATCTTCGAGCAGCCGCTCGATGATCACGTCAACTTCATTCATCAACTTTACCAGCGGGGCAAAGTCATGATGGCAGGCCCGCTTGCGGACGGAACGGGCGGGCTTACGATTATGACGGTCGAGAGTGAACGGGAAGCGCGTGAGTTGATCGAGCATGACCCGGACGTGTTGAGAGAAATCCTTCGGCCTGAGATACGCGCGTGGTCTCCGATTGACTGGGAAAATTACGCCCCCGCCAATGCCCAATCAGGGGCGTGATTTACGCGATGATCAGATTCAACCAGTCATCGACTTCGACCCTTCGGTTTGCAGGCACGAGCGTTGTCGAACTGTACTCACTGATGATTGCAGGGCCGCGCAACTTCGCGCCTGCCGGAATATCATCGCGCTCGTAAACTGGCGTCCTCGTCGGCTTTTCGCTGAAATAAACCAACTCAGTGTGAGAAGGTTTCGCTTCTCTTCTCTTCGCGGAAGATGTTCGTCGCAGTCGAGGCTTTTCGGTGATGCCGGAAGCTCTCACTCGAAGCGAGACGATTTCAGTCGGGCGCGAGCGGTCAGCATAGCCGTATCTTTCGCGATGCGCGGCGTGAAACGCGGCTTCGAATTTTTTGCTCCACTTCACATCGATCTCGAATGACTGGCCCGCATATCGCATCGCAGCGGAGCGAGCGAGCCGCACGCGCTCTTTGCCGAATCCTTCAACGAGAAGATCGCGACCGGCTTCGCGCTCAAGCTCTGCGAATAGGCGTTCTATCGCGCGATGGTTCAGACCTGACATCTTCATCATAACCGTGCGCGAATAATCTTTGACCACATCGCCCAAAAGCACTCCCAGAGCCGAAAGCGTGCCGGGTGAGCGCGGCACGCAGACTCGCGGTACGCGCAGAGCCGCGGCAAGCTCGCACACATGCAATCCGCCTGCTCCGCCGAAACTCACAAGCGTAAACAAACGCGGGTCCTGCCCTCGCTCGACTGAAACCACTCGAAGCGCGCGCTCCATATTCGTGTTCGCGACCATCACGACTCCGAGCGCGGCCTGTTCTGCGCTCACCCGGTTTCGAGTGAATCGAGACAAGTCAGCGGCAAGCTTCGAGAGATAAAACTTCGCTCTCTCAACGTCGAGTTGCAACTCTCCTCCGAGAAGGCTCGCGCCGCCGAAGCGACCGAGCGCGAGATTTGCGTCCGTGACCGTTACTTCGTCCCCGCGACCGTAGCAGGCGGGGCCGGGATCAGCGCCTGCCGATTCGGGGCCGACTCTCAGCGCGCCCGCCGCATCGACTCGCGCAATCGATCCTCCGCCCGCGCCTACGGTGTGAATATCGATTACGGGGACAGCTACCGGCAAACCGGCCACCAGAGCCTCATTCGTGGCGCGAGCTTCTGCGCGGCACAGCGCGACATCAGTCGATGTGCCGCCCATATCGAAGGTGACGATGTCGCGAATGCCTGCGAGCGAGCAAACCCTCAACGCGCCGCCGACTCCGCCTGCCGGACCTGAGAGTATCGCGCGCACAGGCTCCTGAGCCGCCATGTCAGCCGACACCGATCCGCCGTTCGATTGCATAACGCGCAGAGCCGTGGTCAGTGGGCGGTGGGCGGTGGGCGGTATCTTGATCGTCTTAGGTTTCTTTGCAAGAGTGTTCTGTCGGCTACTGAGTGAGCCTGCCCACTGCCCACTGCCCACTGACCACCGCCCACCGACCGCCGCTTCGAGGCCGTCGGCGAGCGCGCTCAGATAGCGCGACATGATCGGAACGAGATAGGCGTTGATGACTACCGTAGACGTTCGCTCGAACTCGCGATACTCCGGCAGTATGCGATGCGAGAGCGAGACCGGGAGTCGGAGCGGTTCAAGCGCGCGCGCTACTTCTCGCTCATGCGCGGGATTGGCGAACGAAAAGAGCAAGCACACGGCAACCGATTCGACGCCTCGCGTTGAGATTTCTTTAACAGCTTCATCAAGACTGCCTGCATCGAGGGCGATGATGATCGATCCGTCAGGGCCAGTTCTTTCTTTTACGCCGAAGCGCAGTTTAGAGGGGACGAGCGGAGCGGGACGGGCGACGAAGAGATTATAAATATCAGGCCGGTTCTGGCGACCTATTTCGATGACATCTTCGAACCCGCGCGTGGTGATGAGAGCCGTTCGCGCGCCCTTGCGTTCGAGCAGGGCGTTAGTGGCGACCGTCGTGCCGTGGACTATTTCAGCAATGGTTGATTCGGTTTCAGCGAGTATGTGGGAGACTCCGTGAAGTATGGCCTCGGCGGGATTGTGCGGGGTCGAGGGGAGTTTGAAAGCTGATATGCGCGCTCCTTGTGCGACTACGAAATCAGTGAACGTGCCTCCTGTGTCGATACCGATCCTGACCGGCTCCCTCAATGCATCCTCCACTCTCGATAAATTTTCTCGGGATGAGAAGTCGGATTTTACGATAGCTCATCCGGGAATTGGTAGCTTCGAGGAAGCCTTTGCTGATTATACGGAAGCAGCTTTGCCTTCGATGCCGAGCAATTGGACGCGGAAGTGAAGCGTCTCTCCGGCGAGCATATGATTTCCATCGAGTGTGACATCCTCTCCCTCGACTTCGACAATGCGGAAGAGATGTGTGCCGCCCGACGGGAGCGGGATTTCCACTCCTGATCCTACGACGGGAGTGGAGTCGGCGGGGAACAGCGAGCGCGACAAAACCAAAACCATCTCTTCGCGATAATCGCCATAAGCCTGCTCAGGCGCGACAGTGAATTCGCGCATCTCGCCTTCTTCCATTCCTCGCACAGCTTCGTCAAATCCCTCGATGATATCGCCCGAACCGACGGTGAACTGGAGCGGATCGCTGCCCTCGGAAGAATCGACAACCATCCCGTCATCGAGAGTCAGCGTGTAGTGGACGGATACGGTATCGCCTTCTTTCACCTGTGCCATGTTTACCTCCCCGGACAACCACGTGGCTGTCGATTTAGTGTTGAGCAATTAGCTCGCGGCTTGCAGAAGAAAGGCTCACTTGAGGCGGAAGGATGATTCCTGGGTGAGACTCTCGCGTGCAAAGATACGCGCTGTTGCAGGAAGAACAATATCATACGCATGTGAGCGTGTCCAAAACAGCAGGCAATCGACTGATGAAAAAAGCGCATTGAAGAGTATCGAACTCTCGCTGGGAGAGACTTCTGTGATTTGCTATCATCACGCGGGACCGCCGCGACCGGAGGCGTCTCGCTGCGTGGTTCATATCCGGTCGGCAACCATCCGGTCACAGTTTGCGCAATTCGATTGAGAAAAATTGATAATGATCGACAGACCGACAGACACAAAAATCAACGACGATTTGCTGCGACCTGTCATGAAAAGCGGCGCGGCGTGGTATGCGACCCTGATCGTAAGCGGACTCGCGCTCGCGGCAGGCATTTTTGCCTTCGGCTATCAATTGCGTCACGGCATAGGAGTATGGGGATTGAACCGGCCCGTGATGTGGGCCTTCGATATAACCAACTTCGTTTTCTGGATAGGCATCTCGCACGCAGGCACATTGATTTCGGCCATACTTCGTGTGACCGGAGCCGAATGGCGAAGGCCCGTCACGCGCTGCGCCGAAGCGATAACCGTGTTCGCTCTGATGATAGGCGCGCTCATTCCGATCATACACATAGGCCGCCCGTGGCTTTTTTACTGGATCGCGCCTTATCCGAACGAGCGCGGGCTGTGGCCCAATTTCCGCTCGCCGCTGGTGTGGGATTTTTTCGCCATCACGACTTATCTTCTAAGCTCGATCATTTATCTTTATCTTCCGCTCATCCCCGATCTGGCGCTGCTGCGTGATAAATCGCGCGGGCTGAGAAAGAAAATTTATTCCCTGCTCAGTCTCGGATGGCGCGGCGCTCAACTTCAATGGCGCAGGCTTGAAAAAGCGGTTCAGGTGATGGCCGTCATCATCATCCCCGTTGCCGTGTCGGTTCACACTATAGTTTCGTGGGATTTCGCCATGGCGATTCAACCCATGTGGCACTCGACTATGTTCGGCCCGTACTTCGTCGCGGGCGCGATCTTTTCAGGCATAGCCGCGCTCATAATAGCTATGGCCATCATCCGTCGCGTATTCCGGCTCGAAGCTTATCTGAGGCCCGTCCATTTCAACAATCTCGGATTGCTGCTGCTCGTGATGAGTCTGATCTGGTTCTACTTCACTTTTGCCGAACACCTCACCACCTGGTACGGCAATGAGCCTGCTGAAAAGCTTGTCTTTCAGTCGAAGATAAGCGGCGATTATGCTCCGCTGTTCTGGACTATGATCGTTTGCTGTTTCCTCGTACCTGCGCCGCTCTTGGCGTTCAAACGGACGCGAACCGTCAAGGGAACGATGATCGCTTCAGCCTTGGTGATCGTCGGCATGTGGATCGAGAGATTCTTGATCATCGTTCCGACGCTCGCGCAACCGCGAATGACTTTCAACTGGTCGTCGTATCGGCCCACATGGGTCGAGATAACGCTCACTGTGGGGATGGTCGGCTATTTCGTTTTCCTCTACGCGATCTTTACGAAGTTATTTCCGATCATCGCCGTTTGGGAATACAAAGAGGGTCTTGCTCATCGCGATGCGAAGCTCGTTGATGAACTTGCAACGGCTGAAAACTGAAAACTATGACGGAAAAAATCATTAAGATATTCGATACTGCCGATGAGGCCCTAGCCATCGCCCGCCGGTTGAAGCGCGAAGGCTTTCCTGAGAGCGCGATAACCATGATGTCGAGCGAGCCGATTCACGATTATGAATCGAGCGACGAACGACCGAGCCGCATCGCAGGGTTCGCCATAGCCGGAGGGATTGCGGGCGCAGCGGCGGCCATCGCGCTCACGGTGCTGGTTTCAAAGCAGGTGAATCTTGTCACCGGCGGGATGCCTGTCGTCGCCCCGTGGCCGTTCGGGATTATAGTTTTCGAGATGGCCGCGCTCGGATCGATACTCTCAACTCTCGGTCGGATGATTTACGAAGCGCGCCTCATCCGCCGCCTTCATGATTATGATGAAAGCATATACGATGGCCGCGTCGTGCTTTCAGTCGAGTGTGCGGACGAAGAAAGCCATCGAGTTGTAAAAAAACTGCTCTCACCCACAGATCATGCGAAATAGTTCTTGACCTGCCGTAATAGATGTTATATAACCCGGTCATCAAGAAGCTGAGAACTCCTGACTGGGCAGGGTTGGCTCTATCGTCTGAAATCAGTCGCCGTGTTGTAATGAGGTTTTCAAAGAAGGGCTACAGTCAGGCGGCCTCAATGGAGGGGTCATGCCTACAGGCGTCGTCACCGCAACCTCGCTCAATCTGCGAGAAAGTCCGAACGGTCAGATCATAACTCAGTTACCTAAAGGCACGACGGTCGAAATCCTTCAGGATCAGGGCCAATGGCTCGAAGTGAGCGTCGGAGGACAGACGGGCTATGTGAGCGCAGCTTACATAAGCACGGAGTCATCCGATACGCAGCCCTCTTCCGATACAGGCACATTTCATTATGAAGGCAGTAAAGCCATAGCCCCCGACGGCACTCAGTTCGCCACGAAATACAAACTCGGCGTCTACAACTACGGGAAGACGACGATATCGAATTTCGTCAGCCAGAACATTTCTCTTTTCACTGGCATTTCCGACTCGCGGCTTCGCGTGATGTCAGCCGTATCGGCGAACGAGGGCAAACTGGAAGCTATCAACACCTGGGATAATTCCTTCCTCACCTTCGGCGTGTTTCAGTGGACTGCCGGATCGGGCAGCAGCGCGGGAGAGTTGCCTTCGCTCATCGACCGGTTGAAGAAAAGCGATCAGTCGGCCTTTCAAAAATACTTCGGCCAGTACGGACTCGATACATCTGCTATCAATGCTTCGCCGGGAGCGACGCCGACTGGATTTTTTCTGCTGGGCGGCGTCAAGCTTGCGACGAGCGATCAGAAAGAACAACTCAGAACGCTTGAGTGGGCCTACTATTTCTGGCTTTCGGGAAGCGATACCGCGGTACGACAGGCTCAGATCGAACATGCCATGAGCCGAATCGATCTTTTTTATCGCGACTCGAAGCACATGATCGGCAATCGCTACATCTCGGATTATGTTTCTTCCGAGTACGGAGTCGCGCTCATACTCGATGAGCATGTCAATCGTCCCGGCAATGTGCCGGGGACGCTTGCAAAAGCAGTCAATCAGCTTGGCTCGCCCGACCCGCAAAACTGGGGGGACGCGGATGAGCAGAAACTTCTCAGCAGCTATCTTCAGTTTCGCGCGCAGACCTCGATGACCGATTCAACCGCGCGGGCCGACCGCATTCAACAGGCAGTCGATCAGGGACTTGCCTCCGACAAACGCGGATCGTTTCAACCATGACGCTTCCATCAAATTCAGGGAGAAAAAAAGATGCCGAATTACGACCCGACGACAGCATACTTCTACGGCACGTTTGTCGAGATCGCGTATCAGATGTTCGACTCCGATCCCGACAACCTGACGCCTGCCGTTCCGACGAATTTCCCAAAAGATTATCAACTCATACTCTACATCGACGGTGTCGATTCGATAGAGTTCGACTCGGAGACGAAATTTTTCGGATTCATCGCGCAATCGACCCAGCAGCCCAGCGAATACATAGCGGCGATTCGCGGCACAAGCAACATCATCGAGTGGATAATCGACGCCGAGTTTCTGCCTACGGAATTTACGCCGATCCCCGAAGCCGGTCACGTGGAAGATGGATTCTTCAGCATCTATAAAACTCTTTCCGGCGCGCTTCCCAACCATCAGCCGCAGGCCGTTCACCCGTTCATACGCGACACAATCGCCAGCGGACATCTCACCTGCGTAGGCCACAGCCTCGGCTCGTCGATAGCGACGATGCTGGCGCTCGAAGCCCGTGTCAACGACGGGGTTTCGAATATGACGCTCTACACTTTCGCTTCTCCGAAAACCGGCAACGGCACTTTCGCCCGCTATTTTGATTCTCATGTGACGGACAGCCTTCGCATCTACAACGAGCCGGATATCGTTCCGAAACTTCCGCCTCTCTACTCGCAGGTCGAGACGGGCTACGAGATAGATTCCAAAAACTTCAGCAATATAAAGCACTCGATACTTTGCTACCACGAGCTTACAACTTACCTGTGGGTCATCAATCAGCAGAGCGAGTTCGGGCTTGGCGACTGCCAGAAATAGTCGCATTGATAGTCAGCGAGTCTGCCGAGTCGTGAGAGTCTGGAGTCAGGAAAATGATTTGAGCATTCAGACTCTCAGGACTCTCAAGACTCGAAGGAGAAGAGATTATGCATGTGGCTAAGAAAATAATTTGTATCATCGCGCTGTGCAGCTTCGTGGCGACTGCGATCACGAGTTGCGGAGGGACTCAACAAACTGCTAATTCGAATGCGCCGCCCGCTCCCGTCGCCAGCGCGCCGCCGCCGGGAAATCTCAGTTCCAATCTTCCGCACGATGCTGACTTCAGCGACAACCCGACGACGCTCGATCAGATACAACACGACTTCGACGTTTTTTCATGGCAGAGCTTCGTCGCGCTCAACTGGCCCGCGCTCCCCGATGGCTCGCCCGATACGAGCAAAACCATCGGCGCAGACGGCGACAACTCAACCGTGTGGGAGAGCTACAAGGAATCTTATGAAGTGTTTCTCCCCGATGGCGCGACACCTTTGCCGTGGGGCCAGCATCAGTTGCCCGCTGCCTGTCAGAGCGTCAACGGAGTGGAGCCGAAGGTGTTGAGAATGTCACAGAAGGTTTCCGATGAAGTCCTCGACGAATCGGGCCAGCCATTCAACACAGGCCCGATAGTCGATCAACAGAACGGCAAATATGCCCGCTTCGAAATCCGCTTGAATCAGGATGCCTTCAACTTCATCGTCAACAACACGCTCTATAACAAACAGGGACAACAAGCGTTCACTCAGTTCATTCAGTTCCCAACGGGAGTCGCCCCCACTCCGACGAATCCCAACACCCCAGTGGGAGGCATTCTCATCAAAGCCGCGTGGAAAGTCATCGATACGGCGAACGGCGATATTCCCGGTCGATATCACACTGTGCGGGCTTACGTCTACACGCCGGCGTCGGACAATCCTCCTACAAAAGAATCCTGTCAGCTTGTGACGATGGGGCTTGTCGGTTTTCACATCGCGCATAAAACTCAATCTGCGCCGCAGTGGGTCTGGTCTACCTTCGAGCAGGTCGACAACGTACAACCCGGCGCGGGACTCCCGTCGGGCGCAAAACTCAACTTCTTCAATCCCGCCTGCTCGACGTGTCCTGTGAACGTGCCGCCGCCAAAGCCGTGGGATCCGAGTCAAACGCTTCCGCCCGACAAGCGAAGCCAGATCAAGCGGGTCATTCCAATCGATGATGCGACGAAGGCTCTAAACGCTCAATGGCAGGGATGGCTCAAAGCGGTGAACCCGAATTCCGTCTGGCAATACTATGAGCTTGTCAGCACGCAGTGGCCCACGCAGCCGCAGGCATCGCTCACGGGGCCGAATCCGACGGGCGCGCCCGCGCCGCCGTTTCTCGCCAACACCACGCTTGAAACTTACATTCAGGGCAAAGTTCCGAATGTATCTTCAAGCTGTATCATGTGCCATAACAATGCGACGACGACTAACGCCAAGTTTTCTGATTTCACTTATCTGCTCGAACGAGCGAAGAACAAAGGAGGCGGGAAATGAGCAGCGACCCGGATTTGACCAACTTCGTAGGACTATCAGCGGCGCTGACAGGATTTACGACCGATCAGTTGTTTCCTCCCATCAGCCCTGACCCTGTTGCGGTCGAATACCTCAACACGCTCAAGGCCAACGTCGCGGCGGCGCTCGTCAACGATATTCTCACGACCTTTCAGAACATAGCCGCGCAGAATCCGCCCAACATCGAGCAGGAAGTTCAACAACAGATACTCGATGACGCGGCGATGGGGCCTGTAGCGAGAAACATAATTCGCATGTGGTATCTCTCGATCTGGTACGACCTCAATCAGCAGCAACCCATCACGGGCTTTTCAGCGGGAACAGTCGTATCGATGAATGCCTACACGCAGGGGCTTGCGTGGAACGCGGCACAGGCGCATCCGATGGGCTACAGCGAAATGCACTACGGCTACTGGGCCGCGCCTCCGACTGAGTAGACTTTTTCTGATGAGTTTTGTAGCGCAACGCAGTCAGGTTGCGCGCCCTGAAAGCATGAAAATTCAGGCAGTACGCAAGCTCACTGGCTTGCGCCACAATTTCGGAGGAGTTTGACAGGTCGCTACGCGACGCACGGAAAGTATGAAACCAAGTGACGGCTCTAAATGGCGGACTCCAGACTCCAGACTCCAGACTTTTTTTCGAGGAGACAGATATGAGCGCGCAGAAAAATTATGATGTGGTCATCGTAGGAGCAGGCATAGCGGGCGCGATTGCTGGATACAAACTGGCTCAGGCCGGAAAGAGTGTGCTGATTCTCGACGGAGGCGCGGAGGTTCCGCCTGATCGCAGCGCCTACATGGAAAAGTTTTATCTCGCGATGGCGAAGACTCCCGAATCTCCCTATCCCGACGACGCGGACGATCCGCGCCCGCTCGTTTTGGATATAAATACATGGAAAGACCGCCCGCCGACGGGCTACTTCGTGCAAAACGGGCCGCTGCCTTTCGCCAGCACTTATGAGAGAGTCGCGGGCGGAACGACGTGGCACTGGATGGGAACGTCGCTTCGCCTGCTGCCCAACGATTTCTGCACTCAATCGATGTACGGTCACGGAGTCGACTGGCCTTACGATTACAACGAGCTTCAACCGTGGTACGGTCGAGCCGAATGGGAAATAGGCGTCGCGGCCAACGTTGCCGATCAGGAATATCACGGGCTGACATTCAGCGACCCCAACGATCCGTCGAAGCCCTACAACTATCCGATGCCCGGAATTCTTCAGTCTTATCTCGACACCGAACTCGCAGCGAAGATCGGCAACCTCACCGTCGAAGGTCAGCAGATGATAGTAAGCCCAACTCCGCAGGCGCGAAATTCCATCCCCTTCGATGATCGAAGAGTGTGCGCGGGCAATACCAACTGCATACCGATATGCCCGATTCAGGCCAAGTACGACGCGACCATCCACATAGCCAAAGCGCAAAACCTCGGCGTCGATGTGTGGTACAAAACGGTCGTTTATTCCCTGAGCGTGGACAAAACATCGGGGCTGATTTCAGGGGTCAATTACAAGCAGTATGATGATCCGAGCGGCCCTGCGACGGGCGAGGGGAGCGTGAGCGCGCAGCTTTATATTATGGCTGCGCATGCGATTGAAACGCCCAAGATACTCTTGAACTCGGCAACGAACGAACTGCCCGACGGCGTTGCGAATTCAAGCACTCAGGTGGGCAAAAACCTGATGGATCATCCTGTTCAACTCAGTTGGGCGCTGATGACCGATCCGCTTTATCCGTTTCGCGGGCCGCTTTCGACTTCAGGCATTGAGAGCCTGCGCGATGGCGATTTCAGAAAAATTCATGCGCCGTTTCGAATGGAGATAGGCAACGAAGGATGGAACTGGGCCAACAACGATCCGTGGAACTCTGTGAATGAATTCATCGCCGCCGGACAATTCGGATCAACGCTCAAGAGCAATTTGAATTCGCTCTTCATTCGTCAATTCAGATTCGGCTCGCTCATAGAGCAGATGCCGCTCGAAACCAACTGCATAGTTCCGTCGAAGCAGTACACGGACAATCTCGGCATACCGCGACCGGAGATAAACTATGATCTCGACGATTACACGAAAGCGGGATTCGCGGATGCGCGCCAGGTCGCAGCCCAACTCTTCGACGTGATGGGCGCGACCGATCGCACGACGGTCGATCCTACGAACTCCGCCGCATTCACCTATCAGGGCGAGACCTACATACTCAACGGCGCGGGTCACGTGATGGGAACCTATCGCATGGGAGCAGATCGCACACAGTTCGTCCTCGACGCGAATCAACAATCTTACGATCACTCGAATCTTTTCATGCTCGGAAGCGGAGTGTTCCCAGCCGTCGGGACAGCAAATCCGACGCTGACGATTGCGGCAACGACGCTCAAGGTGGTCGACTACATCATCAAGTCAGTTTTGAAATGAGAGGGAAGCGGGTTTCGCTTATGGCGAAACAGTGTTCAACGAGCGAAGATGCCTGAGTTGCGCGCGGAAAAGCTATAGCGAGCCTTTCGGCTGGCATAGGCAGGTACACTCACGCAGGCACATCCGCAGGCTCAAATATCAGAATGCCTGTGGGAGCTTTGCTTTTTATTTCTTTGTCTTTTGTAACAACAGGAACGCCATATTGCTCTGCTACCTGTAAAACTATGGCGTCCCCACCCTTCAATCCTGTTTTTGCCCCAAGCATACAGGCTCTTTCCGCAACCGCAACTGTGATATCCAACCAGTTGATCGAAGGAAGAGCGGACAGGTTTTTGTAAATATCGCGGGCTATATCTTCGCTGCCAGTTCTTCTGCGCAGGACACAAACGGTTTCAACCAGCACAAGAGTGGGACACAACGCCTCTATTTCAAAGCTCAACATCTTTTCAAATAAGGGCTGGCATTCGGCGTGAAACAGATCGTTTGGATCGAGACTGCTGACAAAAACATTGCTGTCGACAACAAACTTCATCTCTGGCGCTCCGCCGCTACATCTTCAACGCTGTTGCCACCAGCAGAGAGTTGACCGATTTGCTCAGTGCAGCGCGAAAATATCTGCTTCCACTCATTCGAGTCCATGCCTTTGTATATGCTCTCGTCATCCTTTTGAAGCTGGGCAGCAAGCTGACTTCTTTTCAGGTAAAGCTCGCGCTCAATTTGTTTGATCTCGTTTATTAAATCGAGTTTCTGCTCTTCCATAATCCAACTCCTGCCGGAAGAGTATAGCATGTGCAAACAGACCGCCTGACAATGCTTTTACCCGTCCGATTGATTCTGCTCATCCAGCCATTTCTTCAAAGGCGCGAAGTAATCGAGCATCGCGGTTGCGTCCATACGGTCTTCGCCCGTGAGCGATTTCAATGCTTCAGGCCACGGTCGGCTCAATCCCATCTCCAGCATCTTTTTCAATTTTTCTCCCGCCCGTTTGTTTCCATAGATCGAGCCGCGATGCAACGGCCCCGTGTAGCCCGCTTCTTTCAACAATGCGCGATGAAACTGGAACTGCAATATCGTCGCTAAGAAATAACGCGCATAAGGCACATTGGCCGGGACGTGATACTTGGCCCCGGCGTCGAAATCCTGCTCGCTGCGCGCTTCAGGCGGCGCGATACCCTGATACTTCGCCCTCAACTCCCACCATGCCTTGTTGTAGCCCTGCGGCCCGACTTCGCCAGAAAAAACTTTCCATCGCCATTGATCGACGAGATAAGCGAAAGGCAGAAAGGCCGCTTTCTGAAGCGCGCGTTCGAGCAGAAGCCCAATGTCGGCGCTTTCGTCAGGCACGCTGTCTATCAACCCGATCTGCTTCAGATATTCGGGCGTGACCGAAAGCGCGAGCGTGTCGCCTATGGCTTCATGAAAACCATCGTTGGCGCTCTCCTGAAATAAAAAGGGCTGCGCTGCATAAGCCATCTGATAGTAGTTGTGTCCAAGCTCGTGATGTATGGTCGCGAAATCTTCAGCCGTGATTTGTATGCACATCTTCAGCCGCACGTCTTTCTGATAATCGATATCCCATGCCGAGGCATGACAGACGACTTCGCGATCCTGCGGCTTGGTAAATAAAGATCGTTCCCAGAACGTAGCGGGCAGCGATTCGAATCCGAGAGATGTGAAAAACTTTTCGCCATAGCGAACCATCTCGCGCGCATCAGTCTTTCTGCCGGTAAGAATCCGGGTCAGGTCATAGCCCGCATCGCTAGAGGCTGGGCGGAGCAGCGAATAAATATTATTCCATTCCTGGCTCCACATATTGCCGAACAGGTGCGCCGGTATCAATCCGTTTTCAGGCACAAGCCCGGAGCCGTATTTTTTCGCAAGCTGACGGCGCGCATAAGTGTAGAGCGAATCATAAAGCGGCTTGACCTCAAGCCAGAGCCTTTCCATTTCGGCGGCGAAAGCGTCAGGCTCCATATCATATTTCGAGCGCCACATCGCGCCCACATCCTTGAAGCCCATCTCACGCGCGCCTTTGTTGGCAAGTTCCACAAAGCGGGCGTATCGCTCGCGATAGGGGGGCGAAACTTTGTGCCAGCCGAGCCATATCTTTTTCAATTCTTCCGGGTCGCGGCTCGTAGCCAGTATGCTAGACATCTCGCCGATATCGAGACATTTTTCGCCTTCGCAGTATTTGCCCTTGCCATATTCGCCTTCCATCGAAGCGGCGATGCGCGTTATCTCTTCGCGCTCCGCCGCGTCAGAGGGCGCGGGCAAGGTCAGCGCCAGCTTGATCAGTTTGAGCTTGCGCGCCACGGCTTCGGGCAATTGCAATCTGTCGAACCGGCGAGAGGCTTCGGCCATCTCCGTCACCGTTGCGATGAGGTCTCGGTTTGCATTGGCGGCGATGGTTTCCGTATCAAGGGTGATGAAGTTGCTCTTCACCCAATCGGCGCGGCCTGATTTGATCGTCAGTTCCGAGAGTTTCTTTTCAGCCTCGATCACGAATTTTTCGGCATCGGCGACCGTTGCGCCGGATGATGCCGGATTGTTCGTGCAGGACAAACTGAGAGCGGAAAAAGTTGAAAGCAGAATCGCGAGACAGGCGAGAAAGCGATTGCTGCCGGGTGAGAATTTCATAAAAGAGCCTCCTGCGATTCACGGCGGATTCACGGCAGGGAGCGGCGATACCGCGCAACAGCATTCTAATATCAGTCGAGCGAATGGCAAAGCGGTGGCGAAACATACTCATAGGTTTCGCCACCGCGCTTGAAAAAATCAATCGGGTTCATCGCGCACAGTCGGACGCGATTCGCCAGACGCAAATAGCGACTAAGCCGACGCGCCTTCGCGTATCAAAGCGCGTCCGATGACCATGCGTTGAATCTGATTGGTGCCTTCGTAAATCTGCGTGATCTTCGCGTCGCGCATGTATTTTTCAATCGGGTAATCGCGACAGAAACCGTATCCGCCGAATAGCTGCACCGCGTCGGTCGAAACTTTCATCGCCGTATCGGTCGCGAATACTTTCGACATCGCCGAAATTTTCGACACGTCCTTCACTCCCGCGTCGACCGCCCGCGCTGCTGCGTAAACCAGTTGCCTTGATGCTTCGACCTGTGTGGCCATGTCGGCCAGCATGAATTGAATGCCCTGAAACGAAGATATCGATTGGCCGAACTGCTGGCGGTTCTTCGTGTATTCGAGCGCCAGATCCAACGCGCCCTGAGCGATGCCTAACCCTTGGGCGGCGACGAACGGGCGCGCAACGTCGAGCGTCATCATCGCGTGCTTGAATCCTCGCCCTTCCGCTCCTCCGAGAAGAGTGGCGGCGCTCACGCGACAGTTTTTGAAATGAGTTTCATTGACCGGCACGCAGCGAATGCCCATCAGGTCTTCGCGCTTGCCAAGCTCGAACCCTTGAGTCTCGCGCTCGACGATGAAAGCCGTCACGCCGCGAGTCCCGCGATCAGGATTGACCGTTGCAAAAACCGTGTAGAGCGAAGCAGCGGCTCCGTTGGTAGTCCATTTCTTGTCGCCGTTTATGATGTAGGTGTCGCCGTCTTTTTCAGCGCGAGTCTGAAGGCTGCCCGCGTCCGAGCCTGCGTTTTTTTCCGAGAGGCAGAAAGCGATGAGCTTGCGGCCTGATGCGATTTCGGGCAGGTATTTTTGTTTCTGCTCTTCGGTTCCGCCGAGTATGATGGGGAAAGAGCCGAGCGCGTTGACGACATAAGTGCAGCCTATGCCGCCGCATACGCGAGACATTTCCTCGCACACTATGCAGAGATTCAACAATCCTGCGCCCGCGCCGCCGTATTCTTTCGGAATCCACATGCCCATCAATCCCGATTCTTTGAGCGCATTGATAACGCTCCACGGATATTCGCCCGTGCGGTCGAGTTCAGCCGCTATGGGGCGGACATACTGTTCGGCCACCTCGCGCGCCAGATCGCGATAGCGAAGGTTTTCTTTTGTAAAAAGCTCGTCCACGGATCATTCCTCCTTGCGGTTGTTTGATTAGAGTATCAATATGTGCCAGTGGCGGATTGTATCGGCCCGCGAAATGAAAGGCAATCAAAAGAGATGTTAGAGGATAGATGTTAGATGTGAGTCGAGAGGGACTATGCAGGAGCAACTTTGTGTCGATCTTCATTCTCATTTTTTCAGTGAGTCGTTATTGACGAACTGAACGACTGCCCGACTAACATCTATCCTCTAACATCTAACATCTTCTTCAGGGAGGAGACACGACAGATGAAACTGCGAACACTGACGGCTCTCATTCTGATGCTCACGGTTTCGCTCGCTGCCGCGGCGCAGAGAGCGACGGAATCATTCGATATCATAATTCGCGGCGGCACTCTGTATGACGGATCGGGAAGGCCGGGAGTGCGCGCCGATTTAGGGATACGCAAAGACCGCATAGAAGCGATAGGCAATCTCTCGCGGGCGAAAGCCTCGACCATAATCGATGCGCGTGGGCTTGCCGTAGCGCCGGGATTTATCAATATGCTCTCCTGGTCTGTCGATTCGATCATAGTAGATGGCCGCTCGCAGGGAGAGATTCGTCAGGGCGTGACGACTCAGATTTTCGGCGAGGGGGATTCGATGGGGCCGCTCACCGATGAGATGAAAAAGCGACGCCTTGACGGGCAGGGCGATTTGAAATACCCGATAGAGTGGACTACTTTGGCCGAATATCTTCAATATCTCGAACGTCGCGGCGTGTCGCAAAACGTCGCTTCATTCATCGGAGCTACTACCGTTCGCGAATACGTCATCGGGCTTGAAGACAAACGAGCCACTGCTGAACAGCTTGAACAGATGCGCGAGCTTGTACGAAGGGAGATGGAGGCGGGCGCGCTCGGAATAGGAACGTCTTTGATTTATGCGCCCGCCTTTTACGCTTCGACCGAAGAGTTGATAGAGATGTGCAAAGTGGCTGCGCGCTACAAGGGGAAATACATTTCGCACATGCGGAGCGAAGGTAATCGCCTCGTAGAAGCGGTCGAAGAGTTGATTCGAATCAGTCGTGAAGCGCGTATCCCGGCAGAAATTTATCACCTCAAAGCCGCGGGCAAAGAGAACTGGCCGAAGATGGATAAAGTCATCCGTATGGTCGAGTCAGCGCGCAGACAGGGACTCAAAATCACGGCTGATATGTACACATACCCGGCAGGCTCGACAGGACTTGATGCGGCGATGCCGCCGTGGGCTGAAGACGGCGGATACGAAGCTCTCTTCAAAAGATTGCAGGACCCGGAGATGAGAAAACGAATCGCGCATGAAATCATCACGCCGACCGACAAGTGGGAGAACCTTTACCTTTCGGCAGGCTCACCTGAGCGCGTTTTGCTTGTCGAGTTCAAATCGGAAAAGCTGAAACCGCTCACGGGCAAGACTCTCGATGATGTTGCGCGGATGCGAGGCAAATCGCCTGAAGAGACGATAATGGATTTAGTGCTTGAAGACCGCTCGCGCGTGGGAGCGGTCTATTTCATGATGGACGAAGAAAATATTAAAAAACAGATTCGATTGCCGTGGGTTTCTTTCGGGTCAGACGCGGCATCGATGGCTCCCGAAGCGCCTTTCATCAAATCGAACACGCACCCGCGAGCTTACGGAAACTTCGCCAGACTGTTGGGCAAGTATGTTCGCGAAGAAAAAATCATCACGCTTCGCGAAGCGATAAGAAAAATGACCTCTCTGCCAGCAACCAATCTGGGATTGGATCATCGCGGTTTTTTGAGGAAAGGTTATTTCGCCGATGTGGTTGTGTTCGATCCTCAGGAGATAGCAGATCGCGCGACGTTCGAGCGACCACATCAATACGCCGTAGGAATGAAGCATGTTTTTGTAAACGGCGTTCAGGTTCTCAGAGACGGCGAGCATACAGGCGCAAAACCCGGTCGCGCTCTTTGGGGGCCGGGAAAGGTCAGATAGCAGGATCGCGCAGGCGTTGTTTGAATGAGCGGCGTCTGCACGATTCTACAATGCGGCTTCCGGCAACTCGGACGATTTATCTGTGCGCGCCCGCCAACTCTTCCACATCTGATTCGAGGCGTTCTCTGAGTTGATAAGCGGCAGGCAGCACTTTGTGAGGGCGGAATCCGTGCGCGGGCGCGATCAGATGACTGCGTTCGAGAGCGGCTACGAGATGGAGCGATTGCTGGTAACTGATTTCGAGTCTGGTTTGCAAAACCAGAGTCGAGGCATAGCCGAGATCGGTTATCAAAGCCAGCGCGCGGTGATAAAGCTCTTCGCTGATGGCCGAGTGGTTGCCTTCGACGATCTGCTCGAAAAAATCCTGTTTCGCAGGCTGTGTGGGTGCGTAAAGGTATCGCTCGGTTGAAAGCGCGACGAGAAGTTCCTGAAGCCCGAAGCGGATTTCTCGGAGTCGCTCGCGAAGCTTTCGATTTTTTTCCAGTTCAGTCATATCTTGCGTCAGGCCCTAAGCCTGAAGACCTCGTTTGAATGCGGGGGGAAAGTTAAAGTGATAATCCTGCTGTTGGGCTGCGAGGATGATACTCGGCGCGCAAGTAGGAGTCAATCGGCTCGTTGACATTTATAACAGATGCGGAGTTTAATTGAGCATCATGAGCGACAACGATGTAACCACCAAGCCGACTCTTGAAACGCTCCTTGAGCGGATCAATGACCTCAGACACGAGAGCGCGGAATTTCGTAAAAGCGCAGAAGAGAAAATCGATACGCTGAGTCGCGAAAATGCGGAATTTCGTAAAAGCGCAGAAGAGAAAATCGATACGCTGAGTCGCGAAAATGCGGAATTTCGTAAAAGTGTAGAGACGCGGCTTGACGCCTTCGGTCAGCGGCTCGATGGTTTCGAGTATCGTCTCGATAATATCGAAAAGCAATTCAGCCTTTCACGCGTCGATGTGCTTGATGTGAAGATGGAGCTTCGCGAGCTTCGCAATCAACTCAAGGAACACCTCCCGGCTCTCAAGTAAACCTTTCTTTTCTCAATAAGAGTGAACGAAGGTAATGATGCAATGTGTGTTGTACGAAATTGGGCGGGGCATCTTCTGCGCGCTTTGTCAAAAACACTCGGAATGGTAGTCTTGCACCATGTCGCTCGTTCCGCCTGAAACTTCTCGTACTTTCGCCGAGCGTCATCCTGTTTACAAACAATTTATTGAGAGGATCAAGAAGCCAACTAAGGAGCAAGTCGTGATCCCGTTTGCCCCGGCTATCCTTGTGGCCATTTATAGCATTATTTATGGCATAGCAGATATGAAGACCCTTCTCGTTATCATTCTGACCGCTCTGACTCTACTTATATTTTATGCTGCCTTTGCTTTCGTTCGCGCACCTTTCCTGGTCATCAAAAGCCAACAACAAGAGATTACGACTCTAAGGCAGCGGCTAACCAACCTGCTAGAATCACCCAAAGCAGAACCCAACCTGGAATGTAAAACGATGCTTGCCTATGTAGGACAGGACGATAACGGCATATTCAGAGAAGATAAGAATATTGGCTATCAAGCTGCCATCCTAGAAATTACCAACAAGGCAATTAAAGGACGGCGAGTGCCAGCATTCGAACATGTCAAAGCCCGTATAACATTCCGGGAGAGGAGCAACAGAGAAGTTCTGTCTATCCATGCAGGCACTTGGTTGCGGGAGGAATATAACTTTGTTCCCTTACGAGTAGGAGAATGGCGGAAATTGATTATTGCGCTACGCGAACTGAATGCAGAATTACTTCTTGCCGTTCAGAACGAATACGAAAACACTTTTTGTACTGAGCGCCTCTCTTTTGCGAAACTCATCAATAGGCAATATCTTATCGATGTAGAGATGGTTGATACGGATGGGGGTGAAATTATAAATAACTTTAGATTTAAACTCGCTCTGAATCCCTATTCTCCCAATCTGGTCATTACACCAATTGTGCCGAGGGCATTGATAGAACAGTTAGTAACATTGAAGTCCGATGGCAAGCAGATACTCGACACGTGTGTTCGCGAGAATCAGGAACTTTATCAGGAAATCCATGAATGGTGGTCGCGGGTTTACGGTTTTCTATTGAGAGAATTTGACGAGGACACTGCATGGAGGATTGCTAAAACGGCTGAAAAAACTCCATACCCTGATCCTGTGTCTGACGGTATTAGGTCATTTGTGGATACCATTAACACTCAATTGACACGGCTAGATGAAATTATCGAAAAGGTGCGGGGGTTAGACGACTCATGATTAAGAAAGCAAAAACGCCCGAAGCATCAGCATCTTACTTGTCTGAGTGCGGCTATAGAATGGTTCAAGCAGCAACTTGAAGCTGGTGCTGAGTATCCTGGCCTGCCTCTTTCTAAGACGGAGCAACACGCAGAATCACTGCCCGCACGAGAAAAAACGCCACAGGCTTTCTTTGCCCTATTCAAAACGCCTTCTCGACATCGCCCGCCGCGGCGTTGAGATTGCCATTGAAGAGAACGAAGTATCAGCGATAAGATGGATCGAACAAAACGAATGAAGAGAGGCACGGATATGCTGACTGATTATTTGAAAGCGGCGATGCGAAAAGCTCGATACGAAATTCTTACGGATGACGCCAGCTACTACGGCGAAATTCCCGGTTTCGAGGGAGTGTACGCGAATGCAGCGACACTGGAAGCGTGCCGCGAAGAACTGGCGGAAGTCCTCGAAGAATGGTTGTTGTTCAGAATCTCCCGCAATCTTCCTCTGCCTGTCGTTGACGGAATCGAATTGAAAATCACGGAAGTCGCCTGATGCCCGCTTTCGGCCCCATCAAAAGAAAAGATTTGATTCGATGTCTGCGACTACTGGGCTTTGAAGGGCCTTACTCCGGCGGCAAGCATCAGTTCATGACAAAAGAATCTCTAACCCTGCGTATTCCGAATCCTCATCAGAGCGACATCAGCAAAGACCTTTTGAACCGCATACTGCGTCAGGCCGGAATAGAAAAAGAAGAGTGAGAAAAACTGAAATGATGGAAACGCTCTGCGTCATCCAGCGGTTTCGACATTCAGAATTCAATCCTGTTCATCCTGAATAATACTGTCTGTCTCCGTCCTCACTCGAAAGCCCAAACGGCGAGACTCGAAGCGTCTTTTATCAAAACTTTATTGCCCGAAAAAATCGGGTGCGCGTAGGTCGGGCTGTCGGCTACCGAGTAGCGGGCGATCTGCTCGAATCCCTTCGCGCTCTTCGCCGCAACGATCAACTCCGCTTCGCTCGTGAGAAAAAATAAAACCTTCCGCGCATCTATCACCGATGCGTTCATTCCTTCTCTTCCTTCCGTCATCCATACCGATTCGCCCGTGCGCGCGTCGATGCAGAAGAACTGTCCCTTGCGAATGTTCGACAACCCATACAGATAATCTCCATCGATGACAGGCGAGCTCATATACATCGCCACCTTCTGATTGCGCCACACCTCCGCGACGCTCCACTCTTTGTCTTTCGTCACTCTGATAGCCCGCGTACCCTGACGCACGCCTGAGATGATCAACGTCTTTCCATAAAGAACAGGCGTGACAATATTTTCATTCCATTCATCCGTGTGAGCGAATTTCCACAAAAGTTTTCCTGAAGCGAGCGAAACTCCTATGACGGATTTATCCGTGAGCGTGACGATTTGCCGCTCGCCTTCAAGCTCGACCACGACGGGCGAAGAGTAACCCGGCCCTTCGCCTTCCCACGTCCATCGCTCTTTGCCTGTCTCTGCGTCATAAGCGATCATCCACCCCTTGCGATCATCTCCGACGTGGACGATGACTGAGCCGTTATCGGCGACAGGCGACATCGCAGTGCCGCAAAAGAGCTTCGAGGTGTCGATCTGTTTTGAAAAATCTTTTCTCCACAAGACGCGCCCGTCCCGTGCGTCGAAGCACGTCAAGATGGCGGTGACTCCGAGGGTGTAGAGTTTGCCGCGATCAACGAGAGGAGTCGAGAAAGGACCGCCGTCCATCTTTGCGGCATATTGATTTTTGGCGAATGCAGATGGATAGCTCTTGCTCCACAGAATTTTTCCCGTGTTCAAATCAATGGATGAAACCGTTTCCTGATCTTCTCTGTTGGTATGAACGTAAATTCTCGAACCTGAAACGACGGGCGATGAGTAGCCGCTGCCAACGGTGACTTTCCATTTTTGGGTTAAAGTTTTTGGCCACGCTTTCGGCGGCGAAAACGCCGCGGCCACGCCGTCGCGATTCGGCCCTCGCCATTGATTCCATTCCTGCGCTGAGGCAGAACACACGGCAAGAAGAATCAATGCCGCGATGAAATTCACTTTGCGCATTATGCTCTCCTTTGGGTCGATCTCGTTATACACGATAACCGCAGCGCGGGATTAGTGAAACAGATTTAAGGCGAGCGGCTCTTTTTTGCAGGCAGACTGTTTGAAAGGAAGGGCAACGTGATCAGAATGAGTTCTTCAAAATCTGCTGCAACCGATTTCGATAACTGCGGCCTGACGTGATTCGAGCGCCGTTTTTGAGCGCCAGACGATATTCGCCGTGAAAGAGCGGATGAAGCTCGCGGATGCTCCCTATGTTGACTATGGCCGAGCGATGCACGCGCAGAAATCTTGCGGGGTCGAGTTTGCTTTCGAGAGAGTTCATCGTCGCGTGAAGCATGTGCGATTGCTTTCCGGCATGAATTCGCGCGTAGTTGTCAGCGGCTTCTATCCAGTCGATTTCATCGACGCCGAGGAGCAGGACTCGCTCGCCCGATTTGATGGCCAGTCGTTCGAGATACTTCTTTTCTTTTTTGATGTCTTGTATCAGATCGCCGAGTTTCCGGTTTATAGATTCAAGGTCGCGGTTGCGGATTCGACTTCTGGCTCTGTCAATGGCTTCGCGAAATCTCGCGCCGTCGATTGGCTTGAGCAGATAATCGAGCGCGTGAACCTCGAACGCCCTGAGCGCGTGTTCGTCATAAGCGGTCACGAAGATGACGGCAGGCATTCGCTTCGCTCCTACGGTTTCTATGACGGAAAATCCGCCGAGGCGCGGCATCTCTATATCGAGAAATACGAGATCGGGCGCGAGTCGCTCGATTGACTCGACGGCCTTGCGCCCGTTCGCGCATTCGCCGACGATTTCAAAATCTGTCTCCGCGCCGAGTCGCATTCTCACGCCCTTGCGCGCAAGCGGCTCGTCATCGACTATCAACACTCGAATTCTCTGCATGTCTTTCACCGCCCGCTGCCGACTACCCTCGAAATGGAATCTGCGCGCTGACTACGAGTCCGCCCTCGCGGTCGTTTCTCAATTCCAGTTTTCCATTTGCGCCGTAAAGATATTCCAGCCGCGCCCGCGTGTTGGAAAGCCCGACGCCTTCGGAAAATGTTTCTTCTATGCCTGGGCCATCATCTCTCACTTCGAGATGAACTTTGTCGCCGCGCCGCTCGGCTCGAATCTCGACGAGTCCTCCCGATTCCCTGTCACGGATGCCGTGACGTATGGCGTTTTCGACCAGAGGCTGAAAGATCAGATGCGGCACCTTCGCTTCGATTGCCTCCGGGGCGATTCGCATCCTCACCCTCAGACGGTCACAGAAACGAGTCTGTTCTATCTCAAGATATTTTTCGAGAAAATCCAACTCCTGACGAAGCGGTATCTCGTGCGCGGTGTTCGAAGCGAGAGCGACTCTCAACAGATTGCTCAATCCGACCAGCATTCGGTCTGCGGCTTCAACGTCGCAGCGCATAAGGACGGAGATGCTGTTTAAGGTGTTGAAGAGAAAATGCGGATGAAGCTGCATCTTCAAAGCGTCGAGTTGCGCCTGAATGAGTCGCGTCTCAAGCTGCGAGGCGCGAAGCTCGCGGTCGCGATAACGACGATAATAATCGAGCGCGTGATCTATGCCGACTATCGAAAAGTAGATCAAAATACCGGCGTGAAACTCCGCCATCGCAAGCGAGCGGAGATATTCAACGAGAGGCGGTCTCGCGTCGTCGGCGAGTATGATCCCCCTCAGAAAAATGAAGATGACCAGCGCGAAGACGGAAAAAAACGCGCTCGACGCGAGATGAATCGCAAGAGAGCGAAGCCAACTGAGGCGCTCAAGAGGAAAGCGACGCGCGAGCCACAGTATGAATGGAGTGACCGACGCCCACGAATACGCGCACATCAGCCAGATGGCGAGCGTGCGCATCCATTCGATACGCTGGCCGAAGCGCGCCTGAGCGAGATAGCCCTGAGAGGCGAAGAATAATCCGAACAGCGTCCAGCAGATGATGATGAGCGCCCACGGCGGCAAATGTCTTCGCGTGATTTTTATGCTCAGATCGGCCATCGATTTTTTCAGTTTACATCACGACATCTGCCATTAAAACGAAAGGCGGCCCCGCAGAGCCGCCTTTCATTTGATTCAGTGATCGGTTCAGTGACAAGCGACGAGGCTGATCCGCGAAGCGGCATACTCATCACTCATCACTCATTACTCATCACTTCATAAAGGTGTCGGCTTCGACTTCGACTTTAGAGGTAAGCTCCTTGCCGCCGACCGTCAGCTTGACGAGATAAATTCCCGGATCGAGCGCGGGAGCGCCGAATCCTCCCTGCCCGCCGCCACCGCCGCCACCGCCGCCTCTGCCGCCGCCACCGGCAGGTCGCGGGGGCGGGTCGCTACGCAGGTTCCACTGCACGCGATTGATGCCTGCGTCCTTAGTCCCGCTCAATGTGCGGACGACCTTTCCCGTCACGTCTGAGATTGTGATTTTCACATCATCCGTCGCAGCCGATTTCAGATAGTAGCTGATCGCTGTGCCGGGTTGAGGATTCTGCGCGCGGAAATTCTTGGCTCCGCCCGCGTAGCGACTCAACGTTACGTCCTGAAGCCATTGCACTCCCGCTCGCGCGTCGAACAGATGCGCGTCGGCGCTCATGACCTGTTCGGACAACTGTTGAAGAGGAGTGATGTCGTCCATGATGAAGATGCCGCGCCCGTGCGTGCCGACTATGAGATCGTTGTCGCGCGGATGCACGAGTATGTCATCTATTCGCACGGTCGGAAGCCCCGTCATGAACCGCTTCCACATCATCCCGCCGTCGAGCGAAACATACAAAGCGTACTCGGTTCCGAGATAAAGCAGGTTTTTGTTCTTCGTGTCTTCGCGGATGACGTTGATGTTGCCCGAAGGCAGATTGTTCGAGATGGATTTCCACGTCGCGCCATAGTCGCGGGTGACGAAGACATATGGTTTGTGATCGTTGGCGCGATGGCCGTCGATTGTGACATAGCAGGTTCCCGTATCGAATCGCGACGGCTCGACGCGCGAGACCTGATGATTGTCGGGGACGCCCGTGATATTCTTCGCCACGTTCGTCCACGTAGCTCCCCCGTCGCGGCTCACCTGAACATTGCCGTCATCTGTCCCGACCCACAGCAAACCGGGAAGCGCGGGCGATTCGGCGACGGTTATGATGTTGCCGTAGTTGCCTGTGCCGTCGTGCTTCGACGCCATGGGTTTATCTCCCGCGACGCCCATTATCGAAAGCTTGTTGCGGTCGATCTGTTTCGTGAGATCAGGGCCTGCTGTCCACGTGTCGCCCCGGTCGACGGACTTGAAGAGTTTGTTCGCGCCGACGTAGATAGTTCGCGGATTATGCGGCGAGATGTGAATGGGCGTGTTCCAGTTGAAGCGATACTGCTCACCCGGCGGCGGTTCAGGAACTATGTTGGAGGTCTGCGGCCCGAAGAACGCCTGCGGATTGGCCTGTAGCTGTTGAGCCTGTCGCGGCCCTCCTGCCGGTTCCGGGTTCTGCGGATTTGGCGGCGGAGTAGGCTGAGGCCGCGGGCGAGCCGAGCGCGGGCGTATCGAAACGCTGCGACCTGTTCTCAGATCGAGTCGCTGAACCGCGCCGCCCTGAGATTCGACGTAAACCGTGTTGTGATCCGTCGGGTCGATCTGCGTATAGAAGCCGTCGCCTCCGCCCACGCGGAACCAGTCGGAGTTTGTAATTCCCGCCTGATTTCGAGTCTGAGACGGCCCGCCCCAGCTTCCGTTGTCCTGCAATCCTCCGTAGACATAATACGGCTTGCGCATATCGACGCCGATGGCATAAAACTGCGCAAGCGCGATGGTGTTGACGAACTCCCACGTATCGCCCTGATCGTAGCTGACATCAAACCCGCCGTCGGTTCCTATGATGATATGGTTGTTATTGGCGGGATTGATCCAGACGGCGTGGTGATCCGAGTGAGCTATGCCCTGAACGATCTTGAAAGTTTTGCCGCCGTCGGTGGATTTGTGAAACGGCGCTCCGCAGGTGTAGATGATTTGATCGGTTTTCGGATCGACCCTGATCTGCGAATAGTACATCGGGCGATTGTTGTTGTTGCTCATCACCTGCCACGTTTTGCCCTTGTCGTTCGAGCGCCACACGCCTGATTTCGCAGGATCAGCCGCAGCAGGTGTTTGACTTTGCTGCTGGCCGCCCTGACCACCCTGACCACCCTGACCTCGCCCTCCGCCGGGAGTCTCTTCGCCGCCTCCCGTGCCGGGACTTGGGCCTACTTCGATCTGCGCATAGACTACGTTCGGATTCGAGCGCGACACGTCAAGACCTATGCGACCGAGCAAGCCCGCAGGCAGTCCGCTGCCTTCCATCTTCGCCCAGGTCTTTCCTGAGTCGGTCGTCTTCCACATCGCGCTACCCTGTCCGCCACCGTTATAGCCCCACGGCGTGCGACGACGCTGATAGGAAGCCGCATAAAGAGTTTTGCTGTCCGCCGGGTCGATGACGAGATCGGTGAAGCCCGTGTCTTCATCGATGAACTTGACGTTCGTCCATGTCTTGCCGCCGTCTGCGGTTTTATAAAGGCCGCGCTCCTTGTTCGGCCCGAACAGGTGGCCGAGTACCGCGACGTAGACCGTGTTGTTATCTTTGGGATCGATGACGACGCGGGCGATAGTTTGACTGTCGCGCAGGCCCATGTTGATGAAGGTTTTGCCTGCGTCTGTAGATTTGTAAATGCCGTCGCCGAACGATGAGCTTTGCCTGTTGTTAGGCTCGCCCGTTCCGACCCACACTATGTTGGGATCGGATTGAGAGACGGCCAGATCGCCGACGGATGAAACCGGGTAGGTGTCGAAGATCGGCTCGAAGGTGGTGCCGTTGTTCGTGGTCTTCCACACTCCGCCCGTCGCCGCGCCGACATAGAAAGTGTAGGGATTGCTTTCGACAACGGCGAGGTCATCTATTCGACCTCCCATGCTGGCCGGGCCTATGGCACGCCAGCGAAAGTTTTTAAGCAACGGGTCGTCGGATGGATTGACCGGCGGCGCTTGAGGCTGCTGTTGCGGAGGCCCCTGAGCCAGCGCCAGAGGGCTTGCGACAAGCGATGCCACAAGGCAAAGAGTGAGTGCGCCGAGGATGGTGAATCTTCCTTTCATCTTGAGAATCCTTTCGCCTGATTAGTTTTTTAGAGCTTTAGTCAATACGGCGGTGGCTAATACGAAAACCGGGGCGCTTCGGTCACGCCAAAGGTTTTACGGCTCTCACAGCAATTAACAATCTTTTCAGCCATCCTTCACTTTGCTCTCACCTCGGTTTGATAGTATTCATCTCGCAAGCCCTATCACATCACGACATTAACAACGTTTATGGCCAAAAATGGAAAGCAGGTGGTGAATGTGTTGGGGCTGCCCAACTTTACAGTGGCAAATCCGGCTCATCAGGTTTCAACCCTGACCGTGATTTCATAAATCCGGCCCGGTTCATATCGAGGCGGAACGAGAATGGTGAGGCGACCCGGCCCGCTGTTGAGTTGAAGCCCGTGGCATTCGGATGTGGCGCAGGTAAGCTCATCCGGCGCTCCCGTGCGACCGGGATCGGGGCCGGTTGAAAACGCACGGACGCGATTATCGCTGACGGCGATGATGAGCGATACGACGACGAAGAGCGCGAGTGAAATTAGTCTGGCGATATTTCTGATCAAGCCGATCCCCGGATTGACACGCCTCTGCTAATCGAGAGCTATTCGATGGATTTTTCCTGCGTGTGAAATCAAAGGCTATCAGGCCAGCGTTACGAGAGTTCAAAAAGCGAGTTGATTTTTTGGGAAATGTAAGGCAGGCATCGCCCGACGCGGGGCGGTTGACAAACGCGCTGCAACCGATTAGAACGAACCATCAGAGGCAGTGGTCGGTGGCCGGTTATTTTATTCTGACTTCTGACTCCTGACTTCTGACTCCTGACTTTTCGGAGGATGAAATGCTTTTCTTCAAACGATTCTTTGCGCAAGCGACAATCGTTGCCGCGCTCGTCGCTATGCTGACTGTGAGCGCCGTGGGGCAGAATAAAAAACTCACTCCGCAGGAATTGATCGCGAATCACATCAAGACTATCGGGAATGAGGAAGCCATCGCTTCACTCAAGACTCGCGCTATCACAGGGCCGGTCAAGCTGGTCCGGCTCATAGGCACGGCGGCGCAACTCGACGGAAAAGGCGTGATGATTTCTTCCGGGCCGAAATTCATCTACGTCATGCGGTTCTCCGTTCCCGAATACCAGTCGGAGCAGATGGTCTTCGACGGCGAGCGCTCTGCCACAGGGTTTCTTCTGAATGGTCAGCGATCCAACCTCAGTCAGTTTCTCGATCAGCAGAGTCTTCCTCTCCGGGAAGGACTCATAGGCGGAACGCTTTCGACCGCTTGGGCGCTTCTCAAGCTCGAAGAAAAACAGCCTAAGCTCGAATACGCGGGACTCAAAAAAATCGATGGTCGCCAGCTTCACGAACTGCGTTATCGTCAGCGCAAGGGATCGCCCGATCTGAGAGTGACCTTGTATTTCGATGAGACATTCCATCATGTGCGCAGCGTTTATAAATTCGAGATCGGCGCGCGAATCGGCGTCGGCCCGGATGATTCGACGAGGATTCAGGAAAGCTACTACACCTTTAGCGAAGACTTCGATGAGTTTCGCGAAGTTGACGGTCTCGTGCTTCCGCATTATTACAAACAACGAATCAGCATTCAGACCTCGAACGGCTCGACTATGATCGACTGGGCTTTGAAGATCAGCGAAATTTCTCACCGCGAGAAAGTCGACGATCAGACGTTCAAAATAAAATGATGCACTGAAGTGATAGCCGATATCGGCAGGCTTCCGTCAAGCGATCACTGCCACTCAAGCAGGAACTCGCATCGGTCGGCTCCTCTGACTACGCACTTGACGTGGCTCGCGCTCACGCCCGATGCGCCAGCGAGTTCCATCATGCGGATCAGAAATCCCATCACGCTTCTGCACGTTCCCGCGTTGGGCTTTACGCCCTCTTCATAGATATACCTGACCAGACCCGATGACTCGCTCATCCTCTCGGTCTCGCAACGCCGGACGCTTCTGAAGAGCATATCCCCGACCCACGAGATTCGATCCACCTGCTTGAGAGGATCATCGACTATGAGCGATTTGTAGACTCCGGCGCAGGAGTGCTGGGCCATAGCCTTGCCTATATCGATTGCGAAATCATCGCCCGTGGCTCCGAGCTTTTTCGTGAGCCTGCTCAATACCTGAAGAGTATCGTAAGGATACCAACTGGAAGGAAGAAACGTGGTCGATAAAACGGCTCGATCCAGAGGGTCAAGCGATTCCGTTGCATTGGTGAGAGCCGCCTGACCGCAGCGATCTTTCAACAGCGCCATCCACCCGTTGATGAGTATTCCTTTTATTTCCGCCATAATCACACCCTCAAGGCCGCCTGATATTCAAACCCGGAGCGAACGAGGAAAGGTGTTGTGATGATAAGCCAGCCCTACGGCTAAAACAATAGATTTGAACGTCACTTCCTCTTAGGCGGCAGGGGAAAGAACGCGCTCGTGCGGCGAACATAATCCGCGTATTCGGGTTTTGTTTTCGCCAGAGATTTTTCGAGCAATGCCACGCCCGAAACCTTCATCAGCAGAAATGTCATAATCAACGGACTCACGAGAGTCCACGCTCCGAGGGGCGTCGAAAGCGCGATCAGAAAATACCCCCACCACACGGTCGCGTCCCCGAAATAATTCGGATGCCGCGTCCACGCCCACAATCCCCGTCGCATCACCTTTCCTTTGTTCTTCGGATTGGACTTGAATCGCTTGAGTTGCCAGTCGCCTAGAGCCTCGAAATAAAATCCGACACCCCATACCGCGACGCCGAAATAATCAAACAAAGTGAATCGATCAGGCGTCTTCGATACCTGAGCAATCTGAAGCGGCAGAGAAATGACCCACATCAAAACGCCCTGAAACGCGAATACCGTGTAGAGACTCACTATCCAGAATCGCCCACCGTGACGACGGCGCATGGATTGATAGCGATAATCTTCTCCCTTGCCTCGATTGCGAAGGAATATGTGCAGCGTGAGCCTCACGCCCCACACGGCGACGAGCGAATGCATGAGAATCTTTCGCCCGCCGAAGCCTTCGCTGAAATAAAAACTCACTGCGGCGATGATGACGAATCCCGCGCCCCAGAAAATATCGACGATGCTTGCATCCCTGAGCGCGAGACTCAATGCCCAAATCAAGATCATCGATGCCGCCACTGCCACGAGCGTCGCTATCATCAGAGTCGGTGTTTGATCCAATGCCGTTTCTCCATGAAAAACTATTTCGCAGCGAAAAATTATTTCGCTGCGCGCTGCGCGTTTTCTATCGGACTTGATTTCTGCTCGCCAATCCAGCGGTCTACTTTCGCCCACTCGTCGTAGAGCCAGCGCAACTGTTCTTCGCGAGTCTCAGGTATCGCGTCAAAACTGATCCGCCAGAAGCGAACGCGAATCTCGCGAGAGATCATCGTGCCGCGCAGAACGTCTCTCAAATCGACGACGCTCTCAAGTCCTGTGTGCGCGCAAAAAACTATATCGGCTCCTTCATTTTTTTCGAGCAATGCCAGAGGCCCGCCCGGTCGCGGAGGCAACACATTGCGAAACTCGCCTGCTTTCTCAAGCAAATCGGCGTCGAGCGTCTGCGAAAGCTTTTCAAGTATGCGCGCACGCTTCGATTCTCGAAAGCGCGTGCCTTCCGGGTAAATGATCACGCCTTCGTCTGCCGAGAGATTTTCCATCATCTCTCCGACTCGCTCCGAATCTCCCGGCCCGCGGCGAAGGAATCGATTTTCAAGTCGATTTCCGACTATGTCGATGCACGGATCCCACAGGAGTTCCCGCTTGAGCGCGTACTTCAAACGAATGCCGTGTGCGTTCGATATGAACACAGCCGGAAAGAGCGTGTCGGCCAGACTTGCGTGACGGAGAAATACGAGCATTGGCCCATTGCTTAAAACCTCCGCTCCTTCAGCGCGTATGCGCAGGTCGAACAAGCGGCGTGCGCCTTTGTAGAGTGAGCCTGCCCACCATCGTTGAAGCTCGAAATTGTGTCGCAGGAATCGCTCTCGCCTCATCCAACTGAGCCAGATGAAAAAGCTGGCGATTATGCCTGCGGATTCGCAGCAGAGATAAAACGCCAGAAACGAAACGGCGCGGACGAGCGGCCACTTGCCGATGAGCGGCCACTTGCGGGCTCGCGCAAGGTCGAAGGAAGCGGCGATCAATAGAGTGAGCGGAAGCGAGCAGACGACGGCGGCGCAGAGAGCGAGATAAAGCGGAACCGTAACAGCGCGACGGCCCCACTTTTCGACGAATTCCCTGAGTGCGCTCACGCTCGTGCTTTCTCCTGAATCGGGGCGCAACCTGTCAGGTTGCGCCATCTGACTCCTCGGCAGCGGCAGACTATCACGCCGAGCTTTTTTCAGGCGAGACGAAAAAAATGAAGCAAAAAATAGTGAAGAAAAATCCGGCCCGTCCGTCTAATATCCGAGTTGAGAAGAAACGCTCAGATCGCGACGAAGAGCGAGCTAAATTTTTCAAACATCACAGGGCCCCGCCCTGAAATAATAACCCGCAAGACGCGCAAGCGAGCTTGCGCTCAAGGAGGTATTTTTATGTCTGGACAGATCAGAAAATACGCGCCCTTCTGGGTGAGCATCGTCGCCGCACTGGCAGCGGCGACCGTATCTATGGCCGGAGGCTTTCAAATGCGAGTCGAAACTCCCGATTCGAAGGAGACACAGGGAGCAGCCCTTATAGTGAGAACCTTCGGCTGTCAGGTTCCCGACGACGCCGAGATCGTGGCGACTGCCGAGGGCATAGTTCGAGGCGAGCGCCGCTCAATCAAGCTCGGTCTTACGCACAGAGGCGCAGGCGTCTACGCGATACGCCGCGAGTGGCCGCAGGAAGGCGTGTGGGTTTTGGCCATCAACGGCGCGTACAAAGGCATGACGAACAGCGCGCTCGTCACTCTCAGCCCCGGCGGTCAAATCCAAGTGAAAGACAAAGGGCTTGAAGTTCGCTACTCTCACCGCCGCCTCGCCCCGCGCGATATCGATTCGGCGCTCGATGCCGCTCAGAGAGTCGCGCGACATTAGCGGATGGGTGTTAGGGGATGGGTGATGGGCAGGAGAGTTTCATCACCCCATCACCTCATCGCCTCTTTGCCTTTTCATCTCTTCGCCCCTTCATTTCCGCTCCCCATCACTCATCTCCTAACACCCATCCCCGGCGGCCTGTGTTAATCTAAAAAAGTTGCACTCGATTCATCCCCGCACTGCGTACTTACCATCGGTGGGGTGGGGAAGGACTTAAAGGTTTGGAGAAAGGGACAAGCGAGCGGTTGGAGGAAGCGCTGGCAAAAGCAGCCGGAGGGGATCACCTTGCCTTTGCCAGGATAGTGCGCGAGCACCAGGGAATGGTCTTCTCACTGGCTTATCACTTTTTGCGTGACCGGGCGCTGGCGGAGGAACTTTCTCAGGAAGTGTTCCTTCACCTCCATCAAAATCTTTCTTCGATCAAATCTCCGGCCCACCTCACATTCTGGCTGCGAAAGGTGACAGGGCATCGCTGCATAGATCAGTCGCGGCGTCAGAGGGTCCGCCCACAGGTCAGCCTCGAAGATGTGCCTGAACCTGTGGCCGCGATTTCGACCTCCGACCCTATGTTGAGCGAAAAGCTCAGACGAATGGTCGACTCGCTGCCGGAAAAGGCTAGAATGGTCGTCGTGCTTCGCTACACGGAAGACATGGAGCCGGGCGAGATCGCTCGCGCGCTCGATATGCCGCTCAATACCGTGAAAAGCCATCTGCGACGATCACTTGCGATGCTGCGCGAAAAGCTGTCGCGCTGTTATGGAGAAGTAGTGGTATGAGAAATCTTGATGATGAACTGAGACGCGCGTTCAGGCGCGAAGAGCCTTCGCCCGACTTCACCGACCTGGTGATGGAACGCATAGCCGCGCAATCACCGACTGTGAAGACAGTTTGGTGGCGAAGATTTTTTCAGGCATTCGAAGCGCCCCGGATTCGCTGGGCTGCGATAGGAGCCGCCGCGCTGCTTTTAATAGCTATCGGCGTGGTGGGATATCAGAAATCGCGACAGACGGACGATCAACAGGCAAACGCGCAGAAGCCTGCGCCTGAGCAGCCGGGGCAGGCGATCAAGCCGCCTCAAATCAAGCCACCTGAAAAAGCCGCTCCGCCAAACGAATATGCAAAGCCGCGCCCGGTCAAGCACAAACCGAGAGCGCGAATCAACCAAGACCGTTTGATCGCATCGCGCGAGGAAAGAAGAGAAGGACTTGAAGCGAAGCGCAAACTTCTGCTCGCGCTTCAGGTGACGAGCTTCACTCTCAACGAAGCTCAACGAATCGTGCGTGAAGACCGCGCCGGACGCGAATAGTCATGAGTGATGAGTGATGAGTTGATCGAGTCAGTGTCGGGGCTTTCAATCACATTCTGACTTCTGACCCGATGAGGAGAAATTATGAAAGCAGTACTCAAATGCGCAATGTTTTTGACTGTGATGCTTGCGGCCCTGCCCGCCGAGGCTCAGGACGCGAGGCTGAAGATAGATCAACTGGACAAATTTTCTGAAAAGGCGTCTGAGTTGATCGATGTCACGGTGGATGAAAATCTTCTTCAGCTTGCGGCAAAATTCCTGAACCCCAAACGCTCACCCGAAGAAGCCGCGATCAAGGAATTGATACTCGGACTCAAGGGAGTGTTCGTCCGACGATTCGCCTTCGAGCGAGAAGGCGAATTCACCCGCGAGGATGTCAACCTGATTCGCTCGCAGCTTCAGTCGCCCGGCTGGTCGCGAATCGTAGGCGTGCGCAGCCGCAAGGGAACCGTCATCGATGTCGAAGTTTATATAATGACCGAAGGCGCGATCATCAAAGGGCTTGGCATAATAGCCGTCGAGCCGAAAGCCTTTACGGTGGCTAATGTCGTGGGGCCGATTGATCTTGAAAAACTCAGCCAGCTTGAAGGCAGGTTCGGTATACCGCGCTTCGATCTCGTTCGCGGCGACGCGCCCCCTGCGGAAGACAAAACCAAAAAACCAGATGATAAGTAGCGCGACGGATGCTTTGCCGCAAAGCCATAGAAAGAGGTGGCGAGCCATGACGGGACGAAAGAAAGTCATCATTCATTTTGTCATCGTGATTGTGCTGATCTCGTTCGCTCACGTGGAGGCGCGGGCAGGCGACCGCAGTTTCAGTTCGGTGGTCAAACACATGGAGTCGAATTATCGCGCCCGTCGTCAGGGAACCTTCGGGGCGATCAGCTTCGCCAGATTTCTTGTGAAAGTTATAAGGCCAGCGGGGATCAAGAATTTCAAAGTGGTATTATTCCGCGAAGTCAGTCTTTCATCCGGTCCGGCTCCGGGAACCGCAGAGTTTCATTCGAACATTCGGCAACTGGTCAGTGAGCAATGGCGACCGCTCTTGCAATATGCTTCGCGCGGCAAAAATCAATGGGTTTACGTTTATGTGGCGAACGAGAAAGAGGACGTGAAAGTGCTTGTAGTTGCTCTGCAAAAGGAAGCCTCGTTCGTGGCGCAGGTGAAATTCAGCCCTGAAAAACTGGCGAAGTTCATGGACGACCCCAGGATAATGGGAATCTCGCTCAAGGATAAAAACGACCAGATCGATCAGGAGCAAAAGAGCGACGCGGGCGAAGCAAAGAATAATCCGTGAGTTATTCATTCATGCATTCGAGCGAGAGCGCGCTGGCTATGTCGGCGCGCTCTTTTTGTAACCGGCAGTCTGGCCGTTTCGAGAGAGTCGTTGTTGAAAGAGAGAAGGCGTGTTAAATTTGCCTCAAATGAAAAGTTATGAAAGCGAAGAAGCGAATCGAATTCGGAGAGCATATCGTAGCCGACCCTGAAATATGTCACGGCCAGCTTACCTTCAAAGGCACACGCATCATGGTCAAAGATGTACTCGATATGGTTGCGAAAGGCTGGGACTGGAAAAAAATCTCTAAAGTATGGTTCGGCAAAATCAGCCATGAGGCGATAGAAGAAGCGATCAAACTTGCCAGTGAAGCGTTGGTTGAGAAGGCCGAAAAACAGCGACCGGCAGCGTGAACACAATGGATCAAAACACAGATTATGTTCAGTTGACAATCCTGAAGGCTTTTGTTTGTCTGAAAGTGTGAACATAATCGACGAAAACATAGACTATTTTCAGCGCGAACGGCTCACCTCTCTCAAAATCCGTTTTCGACAGATCGGCATAGAAATCGGCCACTCAGGGATGAAAGACATGGAAGAGATCATTCCCCTGCTTCACAGCCTTCGTCGCCCAACCTTTTTCACCAGAGACAATGACTTTTACAAACCCCGGCTGCGGCACAGCCGATATTGTCCAGTTTACCTTGATATGAGCCTCGATGAAGCAGCCGATTACATACGTCGATTTCTTCGGCATCGGCTGTTTCGCACTCAGACCCAGAGAATGGGCAAAGTGATTCGCATTAGTTCAACCGGTTTAACATACTGGCAGGCGGGAAGTGAAAGAACGCGCACAGTCAAATGGTAAGTATATGTTTGTAGCGATCAACGCTTTACACTTCGTCGACAATGACCTCACAGATAAACCCGATAATCGATCTCGGCGAAAATCGTGTCCTTCGATTCCGCGTCCGCAAGCCACTCCTCATCGATTTCGTTACGCTTGATCATCTCGTACAGACGGGTGAAGCGATGTATGTGATCGCGAAATCGCTTCTTCGCATACTGCACCGCCGTTCCCGTAGTGATGATGAATGCCCAGTCGGATGATTCCGCAAGCAATAACTCGCGCGCTGCCTGATTCAAGGCTCTCAGCAGCAACCCGTCTGCCTGCGGATAAGTTCGCGCAAGCTCGATCATTCTTTCTTCGGCGACGTGCTGGTGCAGATACATCCATTCGTTGTCGCCGTTGATCCATACGCGGTAATAACCTTCCGCGCCCCACGACGATGTGCTCAACTCCTGACTCTGATTGTCGGGGAATTCTTCGAGGTAATCCAAGGGAGTCGCAAGACGGATGTCCTGCTGGTCGTAGTGAATTTTCCTGATCAGGAAGTTCAAAAACTGCGGCCCCTCGAACCACCAGTGGCCGAACAGTTCCGCATCATAAGGCGACGCGATTATCGGCTTGCGTCCAATCTCGTCGCTCAGCCAGCGCGCGTGCGCCTGACGGTGAAACATGAAGTGACCGGCGTGAAGGGCGGCCTTATCCGTCGCCCACTGCGGCTCGTATAACTGCTTCGCTCCGAGATCGACTTTGCCTGTCACACGATGATACTTGATGCCGAGATTGCGCCGCACTCCGTCGCTGTGAAGAAAGGGCTTGATGTAACGATAGTCGGCATCGAAACCGAGATCGCGATAAAACTCGCGATAATCCGGGTCGCCCGGATAGCCTATGTCTGCGCTCCATACCTGCTCGCTCGTTTCGACATCACGCGCGAAAGCCGCTACTCCTGCAGGGGTGACGACGGGCGCGTAAATCCCGCGCCTGGGTTGAGGCGAGCCGAACATGATGGCATGCGCATCGACGATGAAAAATTTCAATCCCGCATCTCGCAGCAGGAAATCTATACCCTGATCGTAAGCGCATTCGGGAAGCCATATCCCGCGCGGCTCTCGCCCGAAATGCTTTATGTAATTTCGGCGACCCACTTCTATCTGCGCTCGCCGCGCCTCCGTGCGGGCGATGAGCGGCAGGAATCCGTGAGTCGCCGCGCAGGTGATTATCTCGATAGCGCCTTGGTCCTGAAGCTCTCGAAAGCCGCTGACGAGATTGCGGCCATAGCGATTCTCGAACAAATCACGCGCAAGGATGAAATGCGCGAGGTACATGCGCGCTGTCTCGTTCATCGCCTGGTTTTTGCGTGTGCGGCGCACTTCTTTTTTGCAAAGCTCGATGAGCTTCGACACGTGACCGATGTATCGCTCCTGAAGCAGAGGGTCGGCCAGCATCTCGCACAGAGGCGGAGTCAGCCCAATGGTGACGCGGGCGCGAATGCCGTCGGCGGCGAGGCGGTCGAAGACGTGAAGCAGAGGGATGTAGGTTTCGCTTATAGCTTCGAAGAGCCATTCTTCTTCGAGGAATTCAGGATATTCCGGGTGACGCACGAAGGGCAGGTGCGCGTGAAGGATTAAGGCAAGAAGTCCTTGTTCCATTGTTAGTGGTCAGATGTTAGATGTTAGTGGGAACTGATCTGCGGAGCGGTCGCTCAGGGCGGTCGCGATAAGCCTCTAACATCAAACATCAAACATCTGACTGATGAAGCCACGAGCCTGGGACTTGCGGGAGAGCGGGCCAGCGCACTTTCTCTGAAGGCAAGGCGACCTGTTCGCTTCCGCCCGCGAAATATCTCGGCGCGATGCGCAGCGGATGGATGCTGCTTTCTATCGATTCGCTTTCGTCTTCCATGGACTGGCGCATCATCTCAGGCAGGTAGTGCATCAGTCCGGCAGAAGCGACCAGCCCGCCGCTTCCCACAAACAGTTTCATCAATTCGCTGCGCAGAGGTTCTGGCATGCGCTCGATCATATCCTCTGAGAGAGACTCGCCCCCGGCTGCAAGAGGGATGGCCCGTCGCACAGATTCGGGAAGACCGCCGAGAGCCTGCTCGGCCAACCCTTCGGCGCGGTCTGTTGCGGCGAGAGTCAATTGCATCGATTGATGGGCTGAAAAACCGGACGCTTCCATGATCCGGCTGAACTGCTGCGGGGTGACGCGGTACTCAGGCTCGACAGCCGCCGCCGGGGCGACAGTGCCGCGCGGCGCGCGAACGCGATTGGATCGAACCAGCCGGACGTAACCGTGTATCGATGACCGGACTCCTATTTCGAATTCATAGTCGCGGTCGGGAAAGACCGTCATCCAGTAGCGACCGTTCGGCTCTACATCGAAGAAAGCCTCGTTATTGCCTCTCATCTCGACGAGTTTCAAAACGACGCGAAACGAAGCCGCATCTTCTTCTGTGAAATATCGAGTGAGCGCTTTCAAACTCTCCTCGCGCACTTTCCAGTAGATGAATATTCGAAAAGGATCCTGAAGCAGAGCGCGGATGATATCTACGGGGTATGCTTCGGGTAGAGGCAATCCTTCGTCTATGAAAGGCTCAGAGGGTTGAGATTTTTTCGACGGCGCTTTTGCTTCGATTGCTTTCAATGTGAATGCTCGAACAGTTTGAGCGGTGCCGAGCGGCGATGAAGGTCTAAGGACTAACACGATTTCCTCCGGGAAAACAGTTTTCGGTTTTCAGTTTTCAGCCATTCATTCTTTCATGGCCTCGTCACACAGATTGTAACTACTCCGCGAAAGACAAAATCATAGTATGTAACTGATGGTCACAGAGGTGTCAAGCATCTACGGGCCAAGCCTTGCCGCTCAGTGGGGTTTATGTTAGCTTTCAATCACCTTTGAAACTTTTGCCTGGGGGCTAAGTGAATGGAAAAAGCATCGCAACAAAACACAATACAAGACAGCTTTCTCAACACTGCGCGCAAAGAGCGGGTCAACGTGACGATCTATCTGATGAGCGGCGTCAAGTTGACGGGGAGGATCAAGAGCTTCGACAAGTATTCGCTCATACTGGAAGCCGGATCGCAGGAGCAGTTGATTTTCAAACATGCCGTCTCGACCGTGTCGCTTCCGCGCGGAGGAGGTCGCGATTCTTACTACGGACGCAGCAGCCATTCGTCTGATCGCGAGCGCGAGCATCACCCGGAACAGGAAACAGCCTCGCCGACAGCGACGGAATCGTGAGAGGAGTCAGGAGTCAGAAGTCAGAAGTCAGAAGTCAGAAGTCAGAATTCAGGAGACAGGAGTCAGAAGTCAGGAGACAGGAGTCAGAAGTCAGAAGTCAGAAGTCAGAATTCAGAATTCAGAAGTCAGAAGTCAGAAGTCAGAATAATCGACTCTAACATCCTGATAAGACTGTATTCGATTGCTAAAGCTGAAGGTCAGAAACGAAGAGAGAGTACGTGCTCACAATTCGGCTCAGTATCAACAGCCACCTTTTATCTTCTGACTTCTGACTTCTGACTCCTGTCTCCTGACTTCTGACTCCTGTCTCCTGAATTCTGACTTCTGACTTCTGTCTCCTGTCTCCTGTCTCCTGACTTCTGAATTCTTCTTTATGCCCGGATTGTTCATAACACTTGAAGGCATAGACGGCTGCGGCAAGAGCACACAACTGGAAATGCTCTCCGACGCTCTCGGCCTTCGAGGAGCCGATTTCATAATCACCCGTCAGCCGGGAGGCACTCTCATTGGCGAGCGTGTGCGCGATATACTTTTGGCCAACGCGAGCGCGGGCCTCGCGCCTCTGGCCGAGTTGATGCTCTATGCGGCTGACCGCGCGCAACACGTTTCGGAGTTGGTGCGACCTGCTATGGAATCGGGCCGCATAGTCATCTCAGATCGCTACACCGATTCGACCACGGCGTTTCAGGGCTATGGGCGAGGGCTTGATCTCGAAGTCATCAATGAACTCAATCGCCTCGCCACAGGCGGACTCAGTCCCGATCTGACGATACTCTTCGACATCGATACGGAAGCGGCGAGCGCGCGACTCAAAGCGCGTCAGACTGTGGTGGAGTCGGAACGCGGGATGACGAGATTCGAAGACGAAGCGCGCGAGTTTCATCACCGCGTTCGTGAAGGATATTTGAAACTGGCCCGCGCGCAGCCTGAGCGCATTCGCATAATCGACGCATCCGCATCTGCCCGCGAGACGCATGAAAAAACGATGGCGATAGTCGCTCCTATGATCGAATCAGTGATGAGTGATGAGCGATGAGTAGCATCTGACTGCTCATCACTCATCACTCATCACTCATCACTCAGCCATGCTTGACGACGAACTGATAATCGAAACGCCCGAACGAGTGGAACTCCACTACGTGCTTGCCAATGTGGGCAATCGCTTTCTGGCTTCGGCCATAGACCATCTGATTCAGATAGTCACGGGCATCATCATACTGCTCGTGGCCGGAGCGTTGACCGACTGGAATTTGTTTGACGGGCTGAACGTGTGGACGGCGGCCCTCACCATACTCGTGCTGTTTGCCCTTTACTGGGGCTACTTCGTCGTATTCGAAACTCTCTGGAACGGACAGACGCCGGGCAAGCGAATCATGCGCCTGCGCGTGGTGCGCGAAGATGGACGCCCGGTTCGCTTCTTCGAAGTCTTCGTCAGAAATCTGCTCCGCCTCGCGCTCGATTTCATGCCGCCCGGCTCTTACGCCATCGGAGTCATCTCGATCATCTTCAGCGCGCGTTCGAAACGCATAGGCGATTTCGTAGCCGGTACGGTCGTCGTCAAAGAGCGAGCCACTGAAGCCCCCTCGCTTCAGGAGATCATCCGCATCTCTGATCTTGAGCAGAAGAGACTGGAGCGGGCCGTCTCGTCGCCTTTCGCCGCCGACACCCGCCGACTCACCGAGCGCGAGATTCGCGCCATAGAAACTTTTCTCAAACGCCGATTCGAACTCATCGAACCGGGCCGCACTCAGCTTGCCGTGCGCATAGCTCAACCCCTTGCCCTGAAATTAGGGATTCCCTATCAGCAACTCACGCCCGAAGCCGTGCTGGAAGAAATCGAGCGCCAGCACCGCGCACAGTCAAGATATTTTGATTGACCCCGATTCTCGTGAAACGCTATCATCCAGTCTGCCGTATAAAGCGAAGGCGTAAAAACATGAAAGCTATCTTTACAGCCAGACCAGTTCATAAGCCCACGCCTATGGCCGCGTGGTGTATGGAGCGCAATTGCGCCCTCAGACCGGTCACGCCCGTCGATACTGAAATCAAGGGGCCTTGAAAATTTCAAACAGCATCAAGCTTGAAAGCCGTCGGCGTCAGTTTGATGCCGACGGCTTTCGGTTTTTTTGGCAGTGGTCAGCGGGACGAGTGCGGAATGCGGAATTTCGAAGGGCGGTCAGTTGAAATATTCTGACTCCTGACTTCTGACCCCTGACTTCTGTTTCCCGACGAGAGGTAATCATGAATTCGGCAACCTACAGCGAATTGCTCAGGCGGAATAAAAACTTTCGCCACCTGTGGACGGGCCAGTTCATAAGCGAACTGGGAACGTGGTTTTCCTTTATAGCCGAACTCGGAGTCGTGCGACTCCTAAGCGGGTCGGCGCTCGTCGCCACCGCGCTGCTCGTCGCCCGATTGATTCCGTTCCTGCTGGCCGCTCCCATCGCGGGGGTGCTGACCGACAGATTTTCGCGCAAGCGCATAATGATCGTCGCCGACGTGCTTCGCGCAGCCGTGGCGCTCGTTTATCTCATAGCGATTCCTCTCCGCGCGCCGTGGATAATAGTTGCGTGCAGCGCGCTGATGACGACTATAAGCATGTTCTTCGAAGCGGCGAAAAACGCGGCGATGCCCAATATGGTCACCTCCCGCGAACTGCTCACGGCCAACGTGATGATGTTCTCGACGCGCTTTTTGCAATACACGCTCGGAGCGGCGATGGGCGGAGTGACCGCCGCGCAGTTCGGCTACAACGTGGCTTTCCTCGTCAACTCGCTTTCCTTCCTCGCGTCGGCTGTCTTCATCCTGCTCATACCCGAAGCAGTGATGAGCGTGACCGAGCCTAAGCGCAAGGAAGCAATAGTCGAGATCGATCCGATGTCAGCCGAGACGTGCGCGAGCGCGCCTATATCCGGAAGCGAGCAGCCTGTCGAGACTGCAACTTTCTTCAAAGACCTGCGCGAAGGGCTGAGTTATATATGGATGACGCCGTTCGTTCGCGGGATCATACTGCTCAACGTCGGATGGGCGACCGGCGGCGGGATGGTCAATCTGTTGTTCGATCAGATGGGCGCGCACACTTTCGCTCACGATGATCTCGGCGACTGGAACGTATCGGCGCTCTTTGCGGCAAGCGGGGCGGGGCTTTTTTTCGGGATGATGCTGGCTCGTCGCGCGGGCGCGTGGGCTGTGGAAGAGCGTCGCGCGGGATTGTTCATCGGATGGTCGCTCGTAGCTCAGGGGGCGCTGTTGTCTGCGGCGGGGCTTATGCCCTCGCTCACGTTGATGGCCATCTTCGTAGCCGGAGCGCGGTTGATACTTGGGGCAGAATTCGGCGTGCAGGAGACGTTTATGATGCGCGTGCTGCCGGATCAATATCGCGGTCGGGTATTCACGACCGACCGATCGCTCGAACTGGCGACTATGGCCATAGCGACTGTGGCGAGCGGCTGGCTGATCAAATGGCTCGGCCCTCGCGCAGTGATGGTCATATCAGGCGCGCTCTCGGCAAGCCCCGGAGTCGTGTGGCTACTGGCTATGAGCCTGACCGATTTTCGCGTTCCCTCCAACGCCGTCCGCGAAAGCTACGGCGACTGACGAGTGCGGAATGCGGAGTGCGGAATGCGGGAGTGAGAGCGCGCGGAACTTTAGAATAACGCGCGCTCTTCTCTGCGCTTACATCTTCAACTCAGTCTGCTTGTTCATTCATCACTTCATCCATTCCCCTACTCGGCATTCCGCATTCCGCACTCCCCATAGTTGACACCAACGAGTGTTTATGTGATTTTCAACTTGTCTGATTCCAGGCTCGCGACCCCGAACTACAGACTTACTGCGAGGTTCTTTATGCGCGTTCCTACATTTCAGGATGTGCTGATCGCTCGAAAACAGATCGCTCCTTATCTTGCGCGGACGCCGCTGCACAGCTATCCGGCGATTGACGAATTAACGGGCGCAAGCTGTTTCATCAAGCACGAAAACTATCAACCCGTCGGCGCGTTCAAAGTCCGCGGCGGAATCAATCTCGTATCACAAATGAGCAAGGAGGAACGCTCTCGCGGAGTCATCTGCGCTTCGACCGGCAATCACGGACAATCCGTTGCCTACGGCGCGCGGCTCTTTGATGTGCCTGCCCGCATAGTCGTACCCGAAGGCGCGAATCCCGGCAAGGTCGCTGCGATGCGAGGGCTGGGCGCAGAAGTGATCTTTCACGGCGAGCGGTTCGATGATGCGCGCGTGCATTGCGAAGAGATAGCCCGTGAGACGGGCGCGCGTTATGTTCATTCGGGCGATGAGCCGTTGCTTATCGCAGGCGTTGCGACTTATGCGCTTGAGATGTTCGAAGATCAACCTGAGCTTGATGTCGTGCTGGTTCCCGTAGGCGGCGGGAGCGGCGCGGCGGGAGTATGCATCGCGGCTCACGCTCTGGGCGCGCGGGTTCGCGTCATAGGCGTGCAGTCGCAAAACTCGCCTGCGGCTTACGAGTCGTGGCGTCACAAGGAGGTGCTCGAAGCTCCGAATCGCACTTTCGCCGAAGGGCTTGCCACAGGCGCGGCATTCGCGCTGCCTCAGCGAATACTGTGGGACATGCTTGATGACTTTGTGCTGGTCAAGGACGAAGAGATACGCATCGCCATGCGATGGATGATCGAGCGCGCGCACACGCTGGCGGAAGGCGCAGGCGCGTCGCCGCTTGCGGCGGCTTATCTGCTGAGAGATGAGTTGAAAGGAAAGAAAGTGGGACTCGTTTGCTCAGGCGGCAACACATCGCTCGATCATCTGAGGCAGGCCATATCATAGGCTGCGCGGCTGCGCGGCTGCGCTTGAAGCGTTGATCGCTCGACAGTATAGAAGTAAAATCTTTCGCGTTCCTGAAATCCTTCGCGGCGCGGGCGCGTCGCGCCCTGCAAATCTTTGAGGTCAACTTTTATGTTGCGCCGATGGATTGCCCTCTTCTGTATCCTCACTTTCGCGCACGGGGCGCGCGAAGCCAAAGCCACGGACTGGCTAGCTGTCACACCGCAGGAACTTCGCCTTGAGGCCGCTGACATCGGCGACCCCGGGGCCGACGCCGTTATACTCTTCCGCGAAGGCGAGCTTAACGACAACGACCCCGAAGGCACGAACCTCAAGGTCTATATCCGAATAAAAATATTCAATGATCGCGGTCGCCGGTTCGCCGATGTGCAGCTTCCCTACGTCACAGGGCTTGGCCGCATAACCGATGTGCAGGCCAGAACCATCCGACCCGACGGCTCTGTGGTCGAAGTCAAAGGGCGCGACATACTCGACAAGCTCATACTGAAAACCCGATACAGCGTCCATCGCGCCAAAGTTTTTTCGATGCCCGCAGTCGAACAGGGCGCGATCATCGAGTATCGCTATCGGCAGATTTATCCCAAAGGCTTCCGCTACTTCGCGCTCGATCTTCAATCGGAACTCTTCACGCGCCAGCTTCATTACGCAATTCAGCCGCACGCCGTCTCGCGCTTCGAAGTCCGCTGGGTTCCTTTCAACACGCCCGATGCGAAAATGTTCGAGCCGAAATGGAACGGCAGGTTCGACATTCGCGCCGACAACATACCACCCTTTCGCCGCGAGCCGATGATGCCGCCCGAACTGACGGTCAAAATCTGGGGCTGGCTCTATTATTCGGATGAGCTTGAAACCGACCCGGAGAAATACTGGCTCAACTATTCGCGCCGCATGCACGAACGCGCGAATTACGAAACGCGGCCCACGACGACTATTCGCCGGGTGGTCGATCAGATAACTCTCTCGAACGACTCTCAGCAGGAGCGCATCGCGCGCATATACAACTACGTTCAAAACGAAATACGCAACATCGGCTCTCACCAATCGAACGACCCGGAAACGGAAGCCTCCGAGTACAAGAAAAACGGCACCGCCGATCAGACATTGAAGCGACGCTATGGCACCCCGCGTGAGATCAATCGATTGTTCATCTCCATGCTTCGCGCTGCGAAGATGGATGCGCGGGTGGCCGAGCTAACAACGCGCGACGAAAACTTCTTTCATCGCTCCTTCCCTGACGCCTTTCAATTCAACAGCGAAGTGACTGCCGTCGTCGCCCCAGACGGCTCGATGCAGTTCTTCGACCCCGGCACGCCTTATTGCCCGATGGGGATGCTTTCGTGGGAGAAGGAAGCCACGACCGCGCTCGTTTACGACGCTCGCCAGTTGCGATTCGCGGAAACTCCGCTAAGCGAGGCCGCGCTCAACCGCGAAGAGCGGGTGATTACGGTCGCGCCTTACGGGGACGGCAAAGTGGATGTGAAAGTCGAATCGCGCATCGCTGGCCAGCGCGCAATCGAACTTCGCAACGAGGTCATCGATCTCACTCCCGATGACAGGCGCAAGCGATTCGCCAGCCCCGTGCATGAGCTTTTCCCCTCGGCGACGATCAATGAGCCGTCCGTCGCCGTGTCAGATCTCACAAACGCAGCCGCGCCTGCGGTGACTTCTTACAGTTTCAGTGTGCCGCAGTTCGCCTCGCGCGCAGGGAGCCGCCTGCTCCTGCGCCCTGCGCTTCTCTCCCACCGCGACGAAAGCCTGTTTGCGTCGCCCCGTCGCTCGAATCAGGTTTACCTTCATTACCCGTGGTCGGAAAGCGAGCGAGTGGTGATAAACACGCCTGAAGGATTCGAGATTGAGCAATTGCCCGACACGGTCAGTGAGGACATAGGCGCGGCCCGCTATCGCGCCACCTTCACGCGCGACGGAAACCGCGTCATCTATGAGCGCAGCCTGACGGTCAACGACATCCTGTTCTCTCCGGATCAATACCTCACGCTCAAGGCGTTCTTTGATCGCGTGCATCAGGCGGATCGCGCCGTGATTTCATTCAAGCAGTAAAGGGATGCGCAATGGAAATCCGACTCGACGCTGACCGGATAACTGAGGAGGTGTGGTGCGGGGCCACGCTTGATACGAACGATATCCCTGTGCTTGCCGCTTTGGGGATTCGTCGCGTCATCAATCTCGAAATCCGCGAGCTTTATGATTTCAAAGCCGTGGCACGAGCAAACATAGAACTCTTCAACATTCCGCTTCTCGATATCGATCACGCGTTGCCTGATGATCTAATAGCGAGAGCCGTTTTCCTCATCGATGAAGCGGCGCAGCGCGGCGATCAGGTTTACGTGCATTGCACCGCCGGTTGGCAACGCTCGCCCGCGATAGTCGCTTGCTATCTTATTCACAAGGGTGTCAGCGCAGAGCATGCGCTCGCGCTGGTCAAAGAAAAACGCCCCGCGGCGCGCTTCTATCAATCGCACATCGCCTCGGCTTTCGAGTATGAAACCCGGCTTCGCAGTAAGCGACCGATCGAGCGTGTGGCTGAATGAAAATCGGAAAGGCGACGAGCAGACGGAGAGCTTGTATACGTTTCAATTGAAAGAAGACTTATCGGTGAGTAACGTCCGGCTTTTTTTCTCAGCGATATACAACCTGATTTATGAATCTGGCAAGACGTCGATTCCGTATTCAATGTTCGTAGCGTTGATGGTCGGTTCGTGAAAGAAGTAGGTTAAATCCTTTGATTCGCCTGCTGTGAAATTCAGCGTTTGAGTGCGCTTCCATTCCCCTTCGGATGAACTGAGCCAAGGCTTGATCTCGATAACGCCGGCTTTGCCGACATTTTTTACAGTCACCGACACGATAAAGCCATAGTCGAGTTCGCCGTTGACGATCTTTGCTTCTTCCTTCCTGCGAAGATTGGATACTTCCCCTTTGGCATCACTAAGCGCCGCGCAACCCTTATAGCCGGTCAGTAATACGGCGGCGGAAAGTACGACCACAGCGATCAAAGGCTTGGATGCGTGCTTGTTTGTCTTCTGCTTCGCGGGTGTCTCGAAAGAATCACGCATTATGCAAACTCCTTTTATGAAGCCTTGCGGAACGGGCGGATGACATAAGGCGGCGGGCCGGAAAAACCTTCCGTAGAGTTACCCCAGCGCATCGCGGCGAACGCGCAGCATACCCTGAAGCATATCGGAGCCAGCTCTTCACCTGACTGGCCATAATCCAGATCACAGTCGTAGACGCAGACCGCAAGCGGCGCTCCGTCAGACTGATCAGTTTTTGATTGATCGGACATGAAAGTTTCTCCCCTTCATGTTAAGACGGAAAAAGGCATCATTATATTCGCTTTTTTTACAGCGCGAATGAATAAAATCGCGCTCGACGAAGACCTCTGCTTCGCGTTACCCGGAAGGGTGACAAACTGACAGCCTTGAGCAAATCGGCGACGCTTCTCTACAATGTCCTATTCCGTTTTCAAATATGATCGAGCGTTTGATGCACAAATGGGAGCGCCGGTTAGTAGACCGCACCACAAATCGCGTGGTGCGCCCATTCGAATGGGGCATCGAATTTCTCGATGCCTCGCAGATCGAGGCAAACTCAAACGCGCGGGAATTTCTTTTTCAATTCAACGAACGGGCTGTGGCTGAAAGCGACCGCTTCTTTGGAGTGAATGGCTCGGCAGATTTTTCTTGCGACGACCACTGGCTCACTTTCACGAGCCCTGTAGAGACGCCTTATCGGAAAAACAACACCGTCTATGCGCGCTATTTTCCTGCGCCGCGGCGCAAAGGAGAAACTTCAAATGAAGTAGCTCGCGCCCATCGCCGCGCCGTGCTGGTACTGCCTCAGTGGAATGGTCAGTCGGACAGTCACGTCGCCTTGTGCCGCCTGCTCAATCGATTCGGAATTGCCGCGCTGCGGTTGAGCCTTCCCTATCACGACCGCCGCATGCCTGAAGAACTGGAACGCGCCGATTACATGGTGAGCGCCAATCTCGGTCGCACGCTTCAGGCCGTCCGTCAGGCCGTCATCGATACGCGCACGGCCATTGGCTGGCTTGCGGGTCAGGGCTACGACCGCATAGGAATTACGGGGACGAGCATCGGCTCATGCGTTTCGTTTCTCGCCTTCATTCACGACGTTCGACTTAAAGCGGCAGTGTTCAATCTGGTGTCGAGTTATTTCGGCGATGTGGTGTGGGATGGGATGGCGACAGAGCATATAAGGCGAACTCTCGAAATGAATGTGACGCGGGAAGAGTTGCGGCAGACATGGATGGCCATAAGCCCGAACGCTTATGTGTGGAAACTCGCTGGCGACCGACGGCGCGGGCTGATGATCTCTGCGCGCTATGATTTCACCTTCACGCGGGAGCTTTCGCGTTTGCTCTTCGAAGAGTGCAATCGCCATAGCGTCGGTTTTGAGAGAAAGCTGGTTCCCTGGGGGCATTACACGATGGGCCAAGCGCCCTTCAAATACTACGACGGTTATCTGATCGTCAACTATTTACGAAAGCACCTGTGATAGGCTTGAAACGGAGGATTCTTATGAAATCAATCTCGCTGCTCGTTTTGTTTTTCGCGCTCTCGCACAACGCATTTGCGCAGCAGGCTGACCCGCTGGCTTCGGATTATTTCACCGTCAAGCCGGTCGTGCCGGGAGTCTGGGCTTTGATCGTCAAACAGCGCGCGCCCTCGCTCGCCGTTTCCAACGCCGCAGTCATCGAGCTTGGCGATAAGGTGATGATCATTGATTCGCACCTTACGCCTTCGGCGGCGCGCGAGGCGGCGCGGCTCATAGCCCTGATGACCAATAACAAAACAGTCCGCTATCTGGTCAACACTCACTGGCACCCGGATCACATTCAGGGAAACTCGACTTATTCATCAGCTTTTCCCGGAGTGTTGGACATCATCTCGCACACGAACACGCGCCGCGATATCGTCTCCATCGAGATACCTTTTCTCAAAGATCAAAAGCAACTGCTTCCCAAACAGATCGCCGATTTCAAAACGCGGCTCGCTATAGGAAGAGTGGAAGGCCGCCCGATGACCGACGCTCAGAAGCGACAGCTTGAAGGTCAGATCGCTCAGGCCGAAGCTCTGTTCAAGGAGATCGAGAATCTCGAAATCGCTCTGCCGACTCTCACGCTTGATCGCTCGATGAGCCTGCACGCGGGCGACCGACAGGTGCAGATACTTTATTTCGGTCGCGGCCATACGGAAGGCGATGTGGTCGTTTTCCTGCCGAAAGAAAAAGTGCTGGTCACGGGCGATCTGGTGACTAACGGGATTCCGCTCATGAGAGACGCCTTTCCGCTGGAATGGAGCGCGACGCTGGCAGGCGTTGAAAAACTCGACTACACGCAGACCATACCCGGACACGGCGACGTGCAGCAGGGCAAAGAGCGATTGCAGATGCTCCGTGCTTTTCTCGATGATCTTGTTCCGGCAGTGCGTCGGGCAATCGAAGCGGGCAAGACTTTGGATGAAACAAAGGCGAGTGTGAAAGCCGAGCTTGCTCCCCGGCATGAAAAGAATTTCACTTCGTGGAGCAATGCATCCGAAGCTGCGATAACGCGAGCATATAACCATCTGGCAACCACTCGCCGTTGAATTCCGCATTCACTGCAAAACGGATTGCGTCGGCTCGAGGCGAATGACCGCGCTCAGATGCGAATGGTTTTCCGTTCGTGGGCAGTTTTGTGGCTGATTGTTTCCTACTCTTCGAATCCGTGAGACATGCCGCTCGGCCCCGGAAACAGCACCCCGCCGCAATCGCTGCATCGCTGATTCGGAAACAGCCCGTCAAGCATCACCAGCCGCGCGCTCAAAAGCCGCCCTATCTCCATCACCCCTTCCGAAACATCGTCCGGCTCTTCCAGTTCATGAGCGATCTGCCAGACGTAAGTGAAAAACGGCTCCTTCGCCTCTTCGCTGCTGTAGGCCGCAAGTCTTATCTCTCTGACCATCTCTTCCCCGCCATGATGCGAGACATAAAGCACTGGGGCGATGACTTCTCCCGGCTCGACCATATCCAGAAGCCGCTGCATCGCAACTTCGGTTTCGATGTTGAGGTGAAGATGTCGTTGAAGCTGAAGCCCTATTTCCGGCACCTGCCATAGTTCGGCCAGATGAGGGAAGACGCTCACTTCGACTTCCGCATGCAGCCCCCTTGAAGCAAGCTCCGAGCGAATCACACGTCCAAACTCAGACACACGGTCGGCTTTCATCTCGTTGAACAATCGGCTTTCGAGTTTCCCCGTGCCGTTTTCCTGAGCGACCACCACTCCGCATAGTGCGCGATGCAGAATATTGACTTCCCCTATATCAAGCTCGCCGAAGCCGCCTCTGGCTGATCGCTTCGAAGTCACGGCCAGAGGCGTCGGTCTGGCTATTTTGCCTTTCGCGTATTCGACAAACGATTTGATGTAGCGACGGGTCACGGATTCCTGACGCCAGTGCGGAATGTCAGTGCAGTAGAGACGATCATCGAGATATACAGTCGGATTTTGACCAAGCCCCAGAGCGCGGCGGATGATCCTTTTCTCGGAAGCCTCGCGCACGGTCGCAGGAAGAGTAGTCGGAAAGCTCCTCATTTCTTCATTCAGCACGGGGATAGAAAACATGACGGCGAAGGGAATGACGACGAAAGGCTCAGGCGCGTGGTCTTCTCCTGAAGACCACGCGCGCAATCTGTAGCCCGCCTCCTGAAGGCAGTAATCAATGGCTGTCCAGGCTTCCTCGCTCAGTTCCAGGTCATCGAGCAGGCGATGAATCTGTTTATCGCTGCCCTGATCGACGAGGGATTCGACCTCATCTAAAAGCTCTATGGGTAGAGTATCCTTGCCTGTCGCTTCTGCGAGCGCGCGTATTCGCCTGATTGATTTCTGAACGCCCTGATTCTTTCCGCTGGCTTTTTTCTGCTTTTCCGTCATCGATGTGAGAAAGCTTATTAGAAGGAGGCCAAGAATTCAAACGACAAATCGACCGCCTTGCTACCGGCATCAGGGAAGGTAATACTTCGACTGATTGCTTATGAATGAAACTCTTTTGCTTGTCGTCGAAGGGGCCGAAAAGATTTACTCAAACGGGCAGCAGGAGGTCGCCGCGCTTCGAGGCGTGAGCTTCAGCGTCCGTGAAGGCGAGTTCATTTCCTTGATGGGGCCATCGGGGTGCGGCAAATCGACTCTGCTTCACCTCTGCGGCGCAATCGACCGCCCCTCTCGCGGTCGCGTCACGCTCGACGGCGCGCAACTCGATTCGCTCACAGAAGAAGAATCCTCCCGCCTCAGACGCGAGCGCGTGGGATTCGTCTTTCAGTTCTTCAATCTGTTGCCGACCCTCACGGTCTCGGAAAACGTGGCCCTGCCACGGATGCTTGCCGGACGAAGCGAACGCGAGTCGAGAGCGAGCGCGCTTGCGCTTCTTGATCGAGTCGGTATGCTTTCTCGCGCCGCTCATTTTCCGGCTGAACTGTCAGGCGGAGAGATGCAGCGCACAGCCGTCGCCCGCGCTCTCATCAACGAGCCGCGACTCCTGCTGGCCGACGAACCTACGGGAAACCTCGACAGCGAAAACGGCAGTCAGGTCATGCAGTTGCTCGCCGCGCTCAATCGCGACCTCGGCAAGACGATCATACTTGCGACCCACTCCGAAGAAGCCGCGTCTTATACTACCCGAACTATTCGAATGAAAGACGGTCTTATCGTCAGCGATCAAACAGAGGAGCGAGGCGGCGCAATCTAACAGCCTGAATCCACGGGTAAGGTTCTTTGAAAAACGTGAAAGGCGACTCCAAACCTGCTAAATATGGGGTTGTTCCAACAATCCATATCAGCAGAAAGGAGTCACCTTTCAAGTGAATAACGA
>Ga0187893_10000270_pt1 | contig 134113 bp, 150 predicted proteins | sample MA1701074metaG_FD_139574 | JGI IMG/M metagenome (GOLD analysis project Ga0187893, IMG submission 139574) | White microbial mat communities from a basaltic lava cave in the Kipuka Kanohina Cave System on the Island of Hawaii, USA - MA170107-4 metaG ...
CTGTGGACAAATTATCAAAGAATACAAATAGGCTAGCTGTGAGCTCTAGATATGTAAAAATATTGTGTGGTTTTATATTCTACCCAGAGAGGAGCAATCCATGAATACAATCATTACTGATTGTAATCTACTATTTTTTAACAAGTTAGTGTTTTATCAATTACAGGAAGGAAGAGTTCACGCCCTTTCTGACGCTGTCTGAGAGATCAAGTATCGATTTCTACATTTTCTAAGTTTCAGAGAGTAAAAGCTCCGTTCATTTATTCAGCTTGCCTGGGACGCCACCGCCTCAGTGTTCGCCTTAGTCTGGTTTTGTGGATTGGGTGCCTTGACCAGTCGTTGAACTGCATCCTTGAGGTAGCTGGGGCTCAGGTGGCTGTATCTCAGGGTCATATGGATATCTTTATGGCCCATCAATTCCTGAACCGTTCTCAGGTCCACACCGGCCATGACCAACCTTGAGGCAAAGGTATGGCGTAACGTATGCCACACGACTCCCTGGATCTCCGCTTTCCCTAGTGCAGGGATAAAGACGCGATTGTAGAAATTCTGAGCGTCCAGGGGCCTTGCCGGATTGGGTGACGGAAATACCCAGGGCGATGTCATCCAGGATTTCAGGCCCTCCAGGATCGCCACCGCCTGATCGTTCAAGGGGACATGCCTTGTCTCACCTGACTTTGATCTAGGGATGGTCAGAACACGATTCTCAATGTCCACGTACTGCTACTTTAAACCAAACTGCTCGGAGCGCCTTAAGCCTGTATGAATGGCGAAGGCCACAAGCGCCCAATCCTCCAGGGTCATCTTCTCACAGAGGCACTTTTCTTCTCCCTCAGTTAGAAAGCGCACACGACCTCTCGGCTCCTTAAAAAACTTCACACCGGCCACGGGGTTCCTTTCTACCCTCCCATCTCGAAGGGCGATGTAGTACAGGTGTTTGAGAAAAGCGAAATATCGGTTGATCGTGCCCGGTGCCTTCTTGCCCTTGTTTAAAAGCCTGGCCTGTAGCCTTTCGAGATCCCCGGTGGTGATCTCATCCAGACGCTTTTTCCCCCATAGCTTGGTCCACCATCGGCCATAGCGCTTCTGTCCCTTCTCGCTTCTGGCTATCAGGGCCTCCAGGTATTGGTCAATCCACTCCTTGAGAATGGTCTTACGTCGCCCCCGGTGGTATTTTCCCGGATCAAACCTTTCTTCCCGTTGCTCCTTTTTACACTGCTCATAGAATGCCCTGGCCGTGCTCTTGTTCACGTGTGGCCCGAACCAGTGCTCCCGACCTTGATCATATAGCCTCACCCACCATATCCCTGATCCCTTGGGCCGCTCTACCAGCCCTCTATCCTTTCTTCCTGGACGTGCCATGTTCATTCCCTCCTCTGTCATTATCATGCTTTCTTGCCATGTTTAACCTTCCTGGGTCATTTTCTCCTTCCCTCTGGGCTTGTAATGCGTATTGATAAATCTCTCCTTAGACACAGGTTTGTATCCGTCCCTTTTTAACCGCTTATTAAACTGGTAAAGAGCAATTCTGATACGGTCCCTTTCGGGGTTATACCGTGCATTACTTTTTCTTTCGCACGTTCTTTTACAGTAGACTTTCTTTTTCCCTCCTCCGTAGAAAAACTTCTTACACTCACGGCACCGCTTTAGCAGTTTCCAATCAATTTGATCTATCACAAGCGCCAGCTGTAGAGCCAGTGTTCCTCGATCTATTCGTTTAACAGTCTGACCCTCTACCTTGAATCTCGGTAGATTTGAAAGCGAATCGTTGAGTGCTTGAACCAGTTTGGAAAGTCCTTCGGTTTCTCGGTGGCGCATCGCTTCAACAGCATCTATGAGTGTCCGGTCCTGCTCTAAGAGGGCAGGTGCATTTTTGCCCTCTTTTTCGACTCTATCTTTGAAAACAAAATCAGCCAGACCAAAGTCAGGCAAATTCGTATAAGCCAGGATCATTTTCTCGGTATCGTTAAGGGTGACGACGAAACCGTTTATCTGGGGATTGTACAGCATAGGACGTATTATACGAGCATTATAAATTGTTGTAAAGAAAAATAGATTGTAACTTTTAATAATAATATCATATAATTATATTTTATATACCATATATAGCTGTGTATTATTATGTATAATCTGAAGCGACAAGGAGGGTTTTTATGGAACGATTGATGACGGTTTTTGAAGCAGCCGAACGCCTCGCGTTAAAACCAGCCACGATCAGGAAATGGATTTTTTTGAGAAAACTAACAACGGTGAAGCTGATGGGGCGCTCTATTCGGATACGACAGGCGGATGTTGAAGCGCTGATCAGCAAAGGAACGCGATCGGCAATTGAGCGATGATGCTCCATGACTTGCTCGCACTTCTGGCACAGCCCCGAAAAACATCCGGTGGATGGGTGTCAAGATGCCCTTCGCATAAGGATCGCAATCCTTCACTGTCGATCCGCGAAGGTGAGCGGGGGATCTTGCTGAAGTGCTGGGCCGGTTGCACGCTGGATCGGATATGCCAGGCGTTAGGAATACACACGCGGGACCTCTTTTATGACACGGGTGCTGATCCCCGGACCCAGGCCTCATTGAAACGGCAGGCCCATAAACGTAGACAGCAGCGGAAAGCAGTCTCAGCGCTGAAAGGTGCTCAGTCGGATCTTCTCAGAGAGGCAGAGGCGGTGATCCAGGCGGCGACAGGCGTTGATATTTTGGGATGGACCGATGAGGAGCTTGACCGAGCGATGGATGCAGTCTGCCGGGCACACAGGATCTTGCTTGAGGAGGAGCGGAAAAAATGGACGATGGATTAAGGAAAATTCTTGATGCTGATAAAGAGATGATCGAGGAGGCAAAGGCATATCGGGATACTGTTGATGAAATCATCCCGAAAGAGGATCGGCCCGGCATGGTCGATGCGTGGCCAGCAGTTGCTCCAGAAGCCTTCCACGGGTTGGCTGGGGATTTAGTCAGGGCGTTAGAACCGCACACTGAGGCTGACCCGGTCGCTCTCTTGGCTTCGATCCTTGCGGAGTTTTCAGCAATCATTGGGCGTGCACCTCATCTCATCCTGGATGGGAGTAGACATCCGCTTTTGATTTATCCCGTGCTGGTAGGGAGATCATCGAAAGGTCGGAAGGGATCGGCAGGCAAACGGATCAAAAACTTTTTTCAGGCAGTTGACCCAAACTGGACTAGGGGCCAGTACAAAGGAACCCTTTCCAGTGGTGAAGGGTTGGTATGGGCCGTCCGAGATTCTCAGTATATGGAGAAGGACGGCCAAACTGTGTGTATTGATCCTGGAGTGGTTGATAAATGTCTTTTCCTTGTCCAACCTGAATTTGGGGCAGTCTTGCGGGTTATGTCCCGTGACGGCAATTCATTATCGGGAGTCATCCGTGATGCCTGGGACGGCGAGGATTTGGCCCCTATGACCAAGGGCAACCGCATCCGGGCCACGGCACCACACATCGGCATCGTGGGTCATGTTACACAGGAAGAACTCCTCAGACACCTTACGGACACGGAAGCCTCAAATGGCTTTGGAAATCGCTTTATGTGGCTACTCGTGAGGAGATCAAAGGAGCTTCCCTTTCCCACAGTGCCAGAGGATTCAAAATTGAATCCGCTCATCATCAAAATGCGCAATGTGTTAGAGTTTGGCAAGAATAATGGACAGCTTAGTCTTACACAAGATGCCAAGGATATATGGACCGCGGTTTATCATTCTTTGTCGCTTGATCGACTGGGTTTGGCCGGAGCCATTTTAAATAGATCAGAGGCTTATGTGATGAGATTATCCGCGCTCTATGCTCTATTGGATAGTAAGCGGAAGATTGATGCGGCCCATCTACAGGCCACACTCGCACTATGGGAATATTCCGAAAAGTCAACATACTTGATCTTTGGAGACAAAACAGGTGATCCAATTGCAGATACAATCTTGGACGCCATACAAAGGTCTGGCGGAATGAGTGACACGCAAATTTACAACCTGTTCAGCCGGAATGTATCAGGTTCAAGGTTATCCCAAGCGAAGGCTGGGTTAAAGGGGGCTGGGCTGATAAAAGATACCACCCACGAAACGGACGGGAGAAGTCAAACGATATGGGAACCCTTTACGCATTAAACGCATTTGACGCATAAAGTAGTCACAGGTTGTGGCTTTTTGCGTTTAATACGTTTATTGCGTTACCTGGAGATGTAGCGATGAGCTACCTTGAGATAGCAAAAAGAACCCTAGAAGCCAAAAGATCACAGGAAAGGACAGAATCACACGGCGGTTATAGTCAAGTGCCAGCGCTCGTTCCTGGTGCTTTCATCGAGTGGAGGTCCCCACTTTTCGGACTCTGTCAGGGTAAGGTGAGCCTTATCGATGGGGACAAAATCCTGATTGACCTCCACCCAATAACAAAAGACCCGGCATGGATTTCCCTTGAGTGGGTTAGTAGGATTCTTAATTGAAAGGAATAAATGACGTGAGTTAGGATGTGAAACCACAGAGTAGCACAGTAATCTTTTTAGTTCTTAAACTTCTTACGCATCAATGACATACCTGCCAATCCAGACCCAAGGAGCAGAAGGGTGGCAGGTTCTGGAACAGTGGATACATCACCATCACGCACCGCAATTGCATAGAAAGGGAGATCTTGAAAATCTGGAAGTTGTACACCAACATGGAAGTTGAAAGTCCAAGAAGTTGGGAAAAAGCCTGGTGGTGGTGGAGGCCCAACTATATCTGTCCAGTAACTATAGGGCTGTAGGTTAATGAATGGTCCTGAATTCACTAACCCACAGTCAACAAAGACTGTACATCCAATAATAGGTCCATTTGGATTGAAATTTGGAGGAGCTACATTTCCCAATTCCGTATAGTACAGATGCCCTAATTCACTACTATTGCAATCAGTGCCCCTACAAGGACCCGATAGATCCATATTCAGGGCTGTAGGAAGCCGCCAGTCATCAAAGTCGCCGTAAGTGAGGTTGGCAGCCCAAGTCATTGCCTGGTTCCAATTCATAGGACCAGCTAAGTTGGCGTTCTGAAGCCAGGTGATGTCCATGTCATCATCGTAGATAAGTCCCCCTCCCCGGTCAATGAGGGTGGCCTGAGAAGAGATGGTTAACCCAAACAGCATGACCGACGCTGTTAGTAATATAAATGCTCTTTTCACTGTTCTTGCCTCATGGTTATGGAAGGGAGATTAAGAGATTTTAGTCACAATTCGCTGAAATAATCAATCCCCAAAATCAGGGGTTTAATTTATGGGTAGTGTGCCTATAGCTTTAGGCATTGACACGCAAATGGTGAAAAGCAATAATGACTTTGCAATTCCTTTTTGTGATGCGAACATCAGCCAAATAACTACCACCAGAGGAGAAAATAGCTTATGAGAGGCAAGAGGACCCCACCTGAAAAAGCTGAGGAAGTCAAAGCTTTATCGCTTGTTTATTGCCCTCAGGCCATCTCCGCAAAGGTAGGTTTGCCATTGCGAACTGTCTATAGCATTCTTGCAAAGCGGGATAACCCTGTCATAGAGGCCAAACGGGAAGAGAGACGCCTAGAGGTTATTGACAAGATCTGGGACGATAAGGAAGGAGAGGTCCTTAAACTCAAGACTAAGATGGACATGATTTTGGAGGGTTTGGATCAGGAGAAGGTGAATAAGGCCCGGCTGACTGAACTCTCTACCTCATACGGGATACTGTTCGATAAGCGCCAGCTCCTTACCGGGAGACCGACCGTAAGAACAGACTCGTTGACAGCCATTATCCTTGCAGCGCATGGGATGGACAAGCCTCCGGAGGGTAAGAAACCACAAGATGTTGATGATGAGGGGGCGCCTAAAAAGATAGGGTGATAGGGAGTACGAGTGACCTGTGGGAAACCTTTAATCGCAGAAGGTCATAATGCCACCCTGATCACCACGGGCGATGGCCCATTTACACATATCACTCATACCCTTATTTTCTTTGTTTTCCCCCCTCTCAGGGGATGGTGAAGTATCTTTTCTATACTGTCGCCACTTCATAAGTTTGTTGTTGACGAACGTGAATTCGTAAACGGTTCCACTGAAAAACTTTCTGTAGGCAATTATTTCTATCGTATTGCCATTCTCGCCTCCAGGTACAAATGATTTCTCGATGGTCTTTGATCTCCAACCGTCAAATAGTAGGGCGATTTCCTCTCTGGATGCGCCCATCTTGAATGTTGACTCATCAATAACTAAAGGTGTGGTATTGGGTGCGGCTCCCAATGAGGTTTCAAATGGGTCAGCTAATCTGAGATCTCCCTTGTATAGAGACCCCGTACAACCCTGGAGCAGCACAACACAAAGCACTACGATAACTGGCTTCATACCCCATTATACCCTCATCCATTCAGGAAAAAGCGGCTATCCTCAATCACCTGATTAGCAGACGCAAAGAAAATGGGCAGTGATCAACAGTCCAGCCCTTTCCAATTTCGCAGGACCTTCTCCTTATCGAATGTGAGGATATATTCATAGCAGGAGTTACCAACACTATATCCGCGCTCCATGTATCGATAAGCCCATACGTCCTGACCGTTGGACAGTGTTTGTGAGCTGTGCGCTGGGCCAAGACGCTTTACCACATCATCTTGGACTGCATTCTTCTTTAACGCATCCTGGAGGTAGCCCACTCTCCAGCCTGCAAGGTGAAAATAATGACCACATCCTTGGAGCACCAAAGCACAGACGATTGAGATGACCAATTTTCTGGTGGGTCTTCCCGTCATAAACCCCTTTGATTTTAAGCTGAGTATAGGCCGGTTGAGTGTGGGAATCAAGATTTGGGGTGATTCAGGCGGATCTTTGGAGTTTCTGTGTGGGTGGTCTGAGGTCCCTTTTTATTTTGCATTCGAGTCATACCGGTGGTAGTGAGTCCATTGCATCGCCGTTCCCCCCTACCCCCTCATTTTTGGTCACGGTTTTAGTCACGGTTGGAACCCGATTTTAGTCCCGATTAGGGGTATTAGTCAATCACGCACAATAATCAACAAAACCATTTTAAATCCTTGACACATTTAGTGTTTATCTTATATCATCACACTCAGTCCCAAGAGGGCATAAAATGGCTTTTTCCCACTACGAATCTGTAGGTCGGGGGTTCAATTCCCTCTGGGCGCACTTTGTTTGATGCATTAGACGCTTTGTGGGAATGGGTCGGATGGAGTCGTTAAAAAATGAGCAGACTGTGGGATGAGATAGACGAGAACTTTATGAGGATGGCCCTGGAAGAAGCCCGGCTAGCTCCTGACAAGGGGGAAGTGCCCATTGGGGCTGTGCTTGTTTATGAGGGAGAGGTCCTGGCCAGGGCGCATAACTTCAAGGAGACTTTGCATGATCCAACCGCCCATGCCGAATTGCTGGTCTTAAAGGAAGCCGCCCGCAAGCTGGGGCGGTGGAGACTCACAGGAGCCCACCTGTATGTCACCATGGAGCCCTGTTCCATGTGTGCAGGAGCTATTGTTCAGGCTAGAATCTCACGGCTAGTCTTCGGTGTCCAGGACCCTAAGGCAGGGGCCTGTGGATCTGTGTTTAATATCCCTCAGGAACCCCGCTTGAATCATCGGGTCGAAATCTTTCACGGAGCGCTCGAACAGGAAATCCAGGAGTTGTTACAGGGATTTTTTAGCCGGCTGCGGGCGAGGATAGAAAAGACTATTGCATAGAAAGGCGGGGTGTGGAGGACATTAGGAGGACTGGGAAATTAAAACCTATTCTCGCGTACCGATCCTTCGGATCACGCTCGAATCAGCTAGCTAAGCGAGCTTCTGGCTTTGCCAGAGCGAGCGCGGGGTGTGGGGGCATCGGAGCACCTTGATTCTTGTGTAGGCGCACGGGCCCCCACAGATCAATTGTTGGAGAGATGGCCGAGCGGTTGAAGGCGCCTGACTCGAAATCAGGTATGGGGGTAACTCCATCGGGGGTTCAAATCCCTCTCTCTCCGCTCGCTATATGCGTAATGATACGTTGCGGGGATTTAGTCGTGAGAGGTGGCCTACGGGCGCATTTATATCCTGCCCCTTTGGGGCAGTGCACGTAGCAAATCTCTCTCTCCGCCGCTCAACGCTCGAATGCTCTAGGAAAAACTTAAGGATCAGTAGCCTATTCTCGCGTACCGATCCTTCGGATCACGCTCGAATCAGCTAGCTTTGTGGAGAGGTGCAGGAGTGGCTGAACTGGCGCGCCTGGAAAGCGTGTAGGGGGTCAAAAGCTTCCTCGAGGGTTCGAATCCCTCCCTCTCCGTACCACGCTAGCGCATTCGAGCGCGGCCCGAAGTGGCCGGTTGCGCGAGAATAGGGTTTGTAATTAATTTCTAAGCATGTGTATCGAGGATGAATGAGTGAAACCTTGGGAGAATCCTGAGACGATTAAAGCTTTCAAAAAACTCAGCGGGGCTGATAAGGTCCGAATGGGCTTTGAGTTGACGGATGTGGCCCTGGAGATTCTGGTTGCGGGGATCAAGGGGCGTGAACCCGCGCAGGGCCTAAAGGCCCTGCGCCAGGAAGTTGAATACTGTCTATGGGACGTACCTTCAAGAGTTTCGGGGCCGTCTTTCAGGCATTGACCAGGTCTTTGCATCGCCATAAGATCTCCTACATGATCGTAGGAGGATTGGCGGCTAATTACCACGGCATGCCCCGGCCTACTTTCGACATTGACTTGGTGGTCAGACTAGACGGACAGGGGCTTTCTTCAATGATCCAGGCGATGAAGCGGGTGGGTTTTGATCTTCAGTCTGAAGATGCCCAGCAGACCCTCAGAATAGGGCACCGGATTGTAGTGACCAGTTCAGCCCATCCTTATCGTGTAGACTTGTGGCTTATTCGAACGGCGTATGACCAGGTGGCCTTTGACAGGAGAAAAAAGGGTCGTCTGCTGGGTGAGACGATCTGGTTTTCCTCTCCCGAAGATACGGTCCTTTCTAAGCTGGGTGGAGACCGGGCCAAGGATGTCGAGGATGCCAGCAGCATCATTGCAGTTCAAAAAGGCCGACTGGACTGGAGCTATCTGCACCACTGGTCAAAACTCCTGAATGTAGAAGATAAATTAGAAAGGCTCAAACGGGAACTTTCTCTATAATGATCAAGCGATGGTCTGGCTTTGCCAGGACCCGTTGCAATAGTAATAAAGATGCAACGGGTACCCCGCGTGCGGTGTGGGGGCATCGGAAGAACCAAGATCAAAAGCATATTCTCGCATAGACGCCCCTTTCGGGGCATGCTCGACAGCGCTAGCGAGGTAGCACTGGTCCCCACAGATGGATAACGGAAGACCGGGCCCTGTGCGACAGGAGCCTGCAAACCCCGCCAGGTCCGGAAGGAAGCAACGGTACGCAATCCCTCCTGGGTGCCGCAGGTTGCCTGGTCTTCCCAATTAAGGCAGTTGTGAGTAAGGGTTAAAATGGCCTATCAAGTTTTAGCACGCAAATGGCGGCCTCAGGTATTTGAAGAAGTGATCGGGCAGATCCATATTGCCCGTGCCTTGCAGAATGCCGTCAAGGTTAGGAAGATTGCCCATGCCTATCTCTTTTCTGGTCCCCGTGGAGTTGGCAAGACAACCATGGCCCGAATCCTGGCCAAGACCCTCAATTGTGTGGAGGGTCCCACTCCAACACCATGCAACCGTTGTGCCTCTTGCCAGGAAATTACTGGTGGACAGTCAGTAGACGTATTGGAGATTGATGGAGCTTCTAACACGGGGGTAGATGACGTACGCGAGCTTCGTGAGATGGTTAAGTACGTCCCCTTTCAAGGAAAGTACAAGGTCTATATTATCGATGAAGTCCATATGCTTTCAAATCCAGCCTTCAATGCCCTGCTTAAGACATTAGAAGAACCTCCTGTACACATTGTTTTTATTTTTGCTACTACAGAGTCTCATAAGATACCTTCCACCATCCGTTCCCGTTGCCAGCATTTTCAGTTTAAGAGGATCTCCCGGCGGGATATGGCCGATCGTCTCAATCACATTGCAACACAGGAGGGAATCAAGATTGGTGAGCCGGAGTTGTTTCTCCTGGCAAAGGGAGCGGACGGCAGCATGAGAGATGCTTTGGGTCTACTGGACCAGGTTTTGGCCTATGGGGGCCCCCATGTCTGTCAGGAAGATCTACTGACCATTATAGGAGTGGTGGCTCGGCCCCAGATCTTGGCCATGGTCCAGGCTATTCAACAGAAAGATGCCTCCAGAGCGGTTGCGCAGGTCCGAGAATTGGTAGATCAGGGTCATGATCTTCGGCAGTTCTGCCATGAGCTTGTGGAGACGGTGCGGGACCTCTTAATGTTTAAGATCACCAAACAACCCGAGACCCTGGTGGAGTGCCCTTTAGAAGAGATTGAGGAACTTAAAATCCTCTCCCAGGGCTTTTCGACAGAAGAGCTTCAATGGCTTTTTAATATTTTTTCCCAGACTTATGAGGAGATCAAAAACTTTTTTTATCCACCTTTCCTACTGGAGCTGGTCGTGATCCGGGCGGCCCGGATTGATCCTGTAGAGCCTCTGGGAACCATTCTAGAAAAAGTGATGGCCTTAGAGAAACGGCTTCAGGATTCAGCCGACATGGCACTACCTGCTTCATCCTCAAGCAAACAAGACACAAAGTCCTCACCACAGCCCCAGGATTTGAGCAATACTGGCAATGCCACAATAAAGGAAGGAACATTGGAGAACTCAACTCCAGATATTTCGGGACAGTGGCAGAAGGTGGTCCAAACGGTTAAGGCCCAGCGGCCCTATCTGGCTTCTTATTTAGATCAGGGGGTCTTGATAAATTTCACCGACGATGAGTTGATTATTGGTTATCCTAAGACTTCCTCTTTTTTTATAGAACTTATACATAAGGAAGAAAACATAAGCCTAATCACATCCTTACTCAAGGGAGTATTTAATAGGTCATTGAAGTTTAAAGCTATTTTAATTGAATCTCTCCCGGCTAGTGAGAAAGCCACTAAAGGCAATCAACAGACCTCACCTAGGGCTACTGCACCTGGAGATATTCACCCAGTGGTAAAGGAGGCCTTAAAGATTCTCGGAGGCGAGATCGTTGACCCAAAAACATGAGTGGATTAAGCAATGGGCTGGTTTTGCCAGCCCGAGCGCGGGGCGTGGGGGGCATTAAGATCAAAAGCATATTCTCGCATAGTCGCCCCTTCGGGGCATGCTCGACAGCGCTAGCGAGGTAGCACGGGCCCCCACATAACTAAGACAGGAAAGGGGTAATGGAGGAGATGTCCAAAAAAATGTTCGGGGATATCATGCGGCAGGCCCAGGCCTTTCAGGAAAAACTGATGAAGCTTCAAGAAGAAGCGGGTAAGAAAACGGTAGAAGCCTCCTCGGGCGGGGGGATGATCACGGTAGTGGCAAACGGGCGCCAAGAGATCTTAGCGGTCAAGATAGATCCGGAAATCATAAAATCCGGGGATGTGGAGATGCTCCAGGACCTGATCATTGCTGCTGTGAATGAGGCTATTAAGAAGGCCCAAGCCATGATGGCAGAGGAGATGAAGGGTGTGACGGGCGGGCTTCAAATCCCAGGACTGTTTTAAGGAGATTTCATTATTGTGGTCTCTAATGGGGTATTTACCCAGCTGATTGAGGAACTCAAAAAGCTGCCTGGGGTCGGTCAAAAAACAGCCCAGCGGCTGGCCTTTTTTTTCCTGAAGATGCCGATCCAAGAAGCGAAGGCCATTGCCCAGGCTATCCTGGATGTCAAAGACCGGTTGAGGCTGTGTAGCCTGTGCCAGAACATTTCTGAGGCCGAGGTATGTGAAATCTGCCGTGATTCCAGACGGGATCAGGCTAAGGTGCTGGTGGTCAAGGAGCCCAGCACCTTGTATGCCATAGAACGGACAGGGGAATATAAGGGCCTGTACCATGTCCTGTTAGGTATGTTTTCACCCCTGGATGGCCTGCCCACTGGACCAGCCGGCATAATTCCGACCGATATTAAGACCAAAGAGCTTTTGGACCGTCTCCAGGGGCAAAATGGGGGTGTGAAGGTCCAGGAAGTTATTCTAGCCACCGATCCGACTATGGAGGGAGAGGCCTTGGCGCTTTATCTGACCAAACTCATTAAGCCTTTGAGTATAAAGGTTACCCGTATTGCCTATGGGATTCCTGTGGGGGTAGACCTGGAGTATGCAGATGAAGTAACCTTGATTAAGTCCCTTGAAGGAAGAAGAGAGATTTTCCCTTGATCTTGAACTCTGGGATATGATATGCTAAAGAACTCTGGGATATGATATGCTAAAGCCCATTGAGTTTTCATCCTAACACTAACTAACCACTAACAGAACCGGTTATTATATTTTATATGATTTTGGGGCTGTTTTCTCTACAAATACATTGACAATTCATACACAGTAGAGCTATAATTAGTTAATAATAGATATAACCTGCCTATTTAACTAAGTGCTTAATAAAGAAAGAGGATATTGATGGAAGAAAGGTATAGAGTGCTGCCAGGTCCTGAGGCTTATCTACCTCCAGCTGCGGCTTGTATGGGGGTGGTTTTACCCAATCCAGGTCAAGCCCATATAGAGGGGACAATTGTTCCGGAAGAAGAGGCCCTGGAACATGCGGCCAGGAAGTTTTTAGAGGCAAAGGTTCCCATCATCTACCCGGGCCCTCTGGTCCTCTGGAATTGGAATGAAAAGGCAGCTCAAAAGGCCAAGGCTATCAAAATTCTGGCAGACACCATCCCGGCCAGAATCCTTCCCATGCCGGACTACCGGCCAAAGTATCCTAAGATCAATCCAGAAGTGGAAATCAATCCCAACCATCCCAATCTCACGATCTGGCATAATAAGAATGATGTTTGTATGTTTGTGGGTGTGCACTGCCACTTGGCCAATCTCTCGCTAAAAATTATTCGAGCTGGAACGAGTTGTTATACGATTGCCATGTGTGCCCAGGCCGGGCATGAGGATGCCATGGTGACCTTCCGGGATGCAACGGCCGAAAAGATCCTGAGACTTGCCGAATGGGTGAGTAAGCTCAAAAATGGAAGCCATTCCCAAGCAGCTGTGGCGTGGGATGGGAAGAAAAATAGCCCTTCGGAGCACGCTCGAACCCGCTAGCTTAAGCGAGTATCGGGCTTTGCCCGCACGGGCCCCTACATCTAAGTAGTAGAGGAGGCCTCATGGAAACGAAATCTCTCATAGGGACAACTAATAAAAAGGGTCAGCAATATACAGACCCCAAACACCTCTTTTTTGAAGCCCCTCGGGAGGCAAGCTTCATGACGGGAAGCGAGGTGATCAAGGAAGCCATCCGGCGGGCCAGTGTGGACTTGATGGTGGCTTATCCCATCACCCCCCAGAGCGAGGCCGCGGCCCTTATCGGAGAGCTGTATGCCGAGGGCTATGTGGGTGACTACATGCGTGGGGAGAGCGAGTTTGCTGTGATGTCCCAGTGTGCTGGTGGCTCTTTCGGAGGGGCACGGGTATTTACCACCACCGCGGGCCCGGGAACCCTTCGGGCCTTTGAGAACTTCCCCATGTGGGTGGGATCCCGCCTGCCGATCCAAGTAATTGTGACCTGCCGGGGAATCAATTCACCCTTAAGTATTCAGCCCGATACTCTTGAAATCTATTTTCTTCTGGGGACGGGGATGCTGGTGTGGCATGCCGAAACAGCCCAGGACTTCTTTGATTGGATCTTGAAGGGTTATATCGTGGCGGAGCAGCCGGATGTACATCTTCCTATTGCGGTCTGTTGTGATGGGTTCTTTGTGACCCATACCAAGGACACGGTAATGCTGACCCCGCCGGATATGTGTCTTCCGCCCTATGACCCATATCGTTCCCCTGTCGTGTGTATGGACATGGAAGTACCGCCGGTTCGGATGATGCGGGACCCCTTTGTGATGAAATCTAATTACATTAGCTACATGACCCATGCCTCCTGGCAGCAGGAGACCCGGGCCGCCTGTGAACGCTCCCGAAAACATACCATTGACCTGATCGGGGATCTCATCGAAACAGAAAATATAGATGCAGAAATTTTGCTTGTGGCTTCTGGAACCGCCGTGGCCCAGAGCAGAGAGGCAATCCGGTTACTGGCGGATGAGGGACTGAGGGTGGGTCTGGTCAAGATTAAGACCCTTCGTCCATTCCCTTTCAAAGAAATCCGGGAGGCCACCAAGAATGCCAAATGGATATTCGTCCCGGAATTTAATATCATCGGCTGGTTGGGCCAGGAGATTAAGGCCTGCGTTCCCAATAATGAGCGGGTGATTGCAGGTCCCCATGTGGCGGGTGGAATGACCATGCCTCCTGAAGTGATTGTGGAAAGGATACTGAAGACGTTAGGTTCGCTCAAGGGAAGTGTGTTGGCGGGCCGTGGCAGTTGAAATTAGAGGAATAGAGGAGATGTTGTCATGAGCAAAGAAAAGATAAAGATTTGTGATGAATTCTACGACATCATGCCCCCGGAGTATCGGGACTTGGTGGAACAGGCCACCTACGGTAAAGAAGGCAGAGGATGGAAAGATATTGGTACCTCCAAGGAGTTAATCGAAGACCACTCTCTTTGTGCAGGGTGTCCCGAATCCATTGCCTTCCGGTATGTTCTGGCCTCACTGCCTAAACCAGAGGATACCGTGATGGTGGGTTCGACCGGATGCACCAGCCTGGTCTTCCCGATGGTGGCTGTCCATAATATCCATTCCCTGTTCGGAAACCAGAATGCCATAGCCACGGGGCTAAAGAGAGCCCTGATGGTACGATTTCCAGACCGTGTCAAGGATGTGGTGGTCCTGGCAGGAGATGGGGCCACGGTGGATATCGGAGTGGATATGACCATACAGTCCTGGTTCAGGGGTGAGAAATTTACCACCATCTGTTTTGACAATGAGCTGTATGCAAACACCGGTGGTCAGGAATCAGGGTTGATGAGAAAGGGTTTTGTGGCCAAGATGGCACCTGTGGGTAAGAAATTTGAAAAGGTAAACCTGCCTCAGATTGCCTGGGATTCGGGGTGTCATTATGTAGCCTGCCTGACCGTCAGCAAGCCTGGTTTGGTGGAGAGGGTGATAAAGAATGCAATCTATATTGCCCGTGAAATCGGCCCCACTTACGTTCAGCTTTATACTCCCTGTATTCTTGAGATCGGGAAAAACAGCATGGAAGGCCTTCAGGAGATGAGGGATACTGAAGGTAAAGAGGGTCGATTTGCCTTTAAAGAGTACATCACGGATGAGGCAAAGCAGTACCTTGCGAACCTCACATCCCAAAAAGCGCAACCGCAGATTGCAGGGTAGGGGGTCTGGTAAAAAAAATATTCTCGCGCATCCGACCTTTCGGGTCGCGCTCGAATCAGCAAGCTTTGTGAGGAGGATCTTGATTCTATGAAAAAGCGAATCAACATACGGATGTCCGGTCTCGGGGGGCAAGGTGTGGTCACCTCGGCCCATGTCATGGCCATGGCTGCAAACAAAGAGGGGAAATATGCAATCTCCAATCCCTTTTTTGGAGCTGAGAAGCGGATGGCCCCTGCCGAAAGCTATGTCCGCATTGGGCCGGAGCGTATCTACGATCGTGGCGAGCTTGTGTATCCCGAGGTGATTATGGTGTTCCACCCCCAGGTGATCACCCTGTCAAAGAGCTATACGATGCCTTTTTATTCGGGTATTAAGAAAAATGGCTTGGTGATCATTAACTCCAATGCGGAGCTCCTATCCGAGGCGGACAAAGAATACTTGGCCGGCCTCAATGTGGCCGTCTATACCTTTGACGGGACGTCCCTGGCTCTCGAGGTTGCGGGGACAGAGCTGTCCAGTAATATGGCTATGATTGGGGCGGTGTCCGGCATCAGCAAGGTGGTTGCCCTTGAGGCTCTGGACTTAGCTATTCAGGACCGATTTGGCAAAAAGTTTGTGGCCTCTGGAGGTACGGCCTCCCTGGATGAGGCGATCAAAAAGAAGTTTGCTAAGAAGGAACAGTTGCTTCAGAAGAATATGGACACGATTCGAAAGTCCTACCAGATTGCTGCAGCATGGGCCGAGAGTCAGAAGGTCGCTGTGGCAGCCTAGGAAATAGTTAAGGCATAGAAAGGTTGGAATAAGTTAAAAGATGTATAATGTAGCGTACGTCGAGAATGAAAAGTGTGTGGCCCAGAAAGGCTGTCGGCTATGCATCATGTACTGCCCGGAGGCGGACTGTATCAAGCTGGACACCCGTCTGATGAAGGCCTATGTGGTCATCGACAAATGCAAGGGCTGTGAGCTGTGTGTAGTGGTGTGTGATGCGGCCAAGCATAATGCAATCATGATGGCCCCCGTGGATGGAAAAACGGGAGAGATGATACTGGGCAAAGGCAAGGCGGAGGCCGCAGCACTTGGCCAGGCCTATCAAGGATGATGAAGTGAGTTGAATTGAACCACAAAAACCCTATGGCGAGTCAGCCGTGGGGTTTTTTATTGGAGAGATCACCCATGGAGGTAGCCTCAACAGATCAAAAAAGTAAAATCTGGCAGATCCTGGAGCAGGAACCGCACCGTGTTTTTGGGGCACAGGCCCTTGCAGCAACTCTCAAGCCTGCAGCCGCCAAGGATCCCCAACAGCAACAGCAGGTTGTTAACGAAATTACGGCTGACCTGAACAGACTGGTCGAAGAGGGTAAGGCGAGAGAGGTGGCGGATGGCCTCTTTAAGACCCGCCTGTTTACCAATGAGACCAAACATATTGAACATGCTTACATCGGGGGAATGGGGAATACCGTGTTCCGTTTTCGATCTCCCATCTTTCGGCTGAATATCGGTGTTATTTCCATGTTCTTTATTAGGAGCCAGAGGGAAGGTAACTGGATGGTGTTAGTCCGAGATACGACTGCCGGGACATCCTATTGTTTCAGGATGCGATTGAAAGATGGGACCTATCGATTTGGCAATGAGGCTGAGAGGACGGAAGAGAAAGATTATATACCCATTGTCGGGCGATATATAGAAAAGCAGCATGTCACAATGACTCTCCGGGGAAAAGATGTTTTTGTAGAAGATCTAAAGACCGGTAGGGGAAGCCGAGTGGACCTTTTAACGGAGCAGGGGCTTGTACACTACCAAGAGGCGGTGACCGAATTCTTAAAAACGGTAGACCCCTCAAGGTTGTGGGATCCCGTAAGCGGGGGCCGTTATGTGTTGGATCAATTGCTTCACCACAAACGGAACTTCGAGGTCACATTCTTCGGTGCTGCGGTTGACTCAGTTTTGCTCCAGAAAAACGCCCAATGAGTTTTCAATCAAGTTGTCTTTAAAACCAGTGCAAAGACGTTTGTTGGAGGAATTGAAATGATTACGGTGATCCATAGAGACTGTGGAGGGCCCGCAGTTGAAAGCGACGTTTTGCATGGTCATGAAAATCTAAAGAGTGGCAAGGAACTGTCCATCCATTGTTTGACCTGCCTTGAGGAGATTACAAGTCGAGAGGAATTGATCTTTGGCGAAGACCTTCTTCAGTAAGTAATGGTAAATAGATCAAGCGAGCGTCGGGCTTTACCCGTGCGAGAGTGGGTCCCTACAGATAAATAAAATGAAGGGTGAGATAGGACAATCTATTCGCGAAGTTTCAGAGGCCATGGAAAGGCTCATCCTTTCTTTTGAAAAGCGTATCAAAAGCCTGGAACCTTCTGAAGCTAATACTGAAGAACTCCAACGTCTGACGAAGGGTATTCATGCTGTTCGAGATAGTGCCGGTATCTATCTGAGTTGGGCCAAGCACTATGCCAAAGTTGTAGGTGAAGGTGAAAGCGAAACCCCGGAAGACCTCGAGAGCTTCCTAGACGAAGGGGGCGGGATAACCGGGGGTTCCCAGTTTGGGCCCTAGTTTTCTTCTGCCCCTAGAGCCTCTACAAATAAAATGTCGGATCAGGAATTAAAGCAAGCCTTATCAGATGTGGCCAAAGCCTTGGATAAGGTCAACGAGGCTTTTGAGAATCACCTTCAAGAGCTTAAAAAGAGTGAGGGTGATTTAATCATGATCCGGCAGACCAGCGAAGCAACACGTTCACTGAAGGACAGTGCCGCCATGTACTTAGCCTGGGCCTATCACTATGCGGGTGTACCTTTGCCTGAAAATCAGGCTCCTTCGAGTTAGAAATAAAATAGATGATCTGGTAGTTCTTACGCTAAAAAGCCTGACCATAAGAATCAACTCATGAGACTTTCAAGTCCAATTTGAGACTTGGTGTTTCTTGCATGAAATGGGGTTTTGTGTTATCCTTTACCACAAATTGATGATGCCGATCATCTAAATTTTGGTTCTGACCTAATATTCCATTTCCAGCTATCTTAGAGATCAGCATCAGACACGGGAAAGTATATGGCAGAAGCAGGAATGGTTATGTACGAGGAGGAGTTCAAGCATATTGATGCTGAACTCTCCAAGTTGCACCAGCAGGCCAATGCCAAGGTCACCTTCCTGGTGGATAAGAACGGTCAACTGATTGCCAGTGTAGGAGAGACCCAGAACCTGGATACCACATCCCTGGCTTCTCTGACCGCGGGTAACATTGCCGCCACCGGCGGCATGGCCAGGCTTCTGGGTGAAAGAGAATTTTCTATTCTTTTTCATGAAGGCGAGCGGGATAATATTCATATTTCTATGATCGGGCAACGCGTGATCCTGGTGGTGGTTTTTGACCAACGGTCTTCTCTGGGACTGGTTCGGTTGCGGGTCAAAAAGAGTGTAGAGGTTTTTGCCCAGATTTTTGACCGAATCCTCAAAAAGCTTGAAAAGGAGACAGGCAAGAAGGTTGAAACAAAATCACCTTTTGCCGAGATCACGGAAGAAGATATTGAGAAGCTATTTGGTTAAGCTCATTTAGCCATCTCGGCCTGATCCTGATAGCGGATGCAGGAGAAGTAAGACCTCCAATGTCATTTATCAATTATTCTGCAAGAGAGATCAACTGTAAGATTGTCTATTACGGTCCTGGCCTCTGCGGTAAGACGACTAATCTACTCTACATCTATAAAAAGACTACCCCAGAGGGTAAAGGCAAGATGATCTCGTTGGCCACCGAGACGGAGAGGACCCTGTTTTTTGACTTTCTTCCGCTCTCGCTGGGAACCATTCGTGGGTTTAAGGTCCGCTTCCACCTCTACACCGTCCCCGGTCAAGTTTTCTACGATGCCAGTCGAAAGTTGATCCTGCGCGGGGTGGATGGGGTGGTGTTTGTGGCGGATTCTCAGGTGGAGCGTATGGAGTCCAATATCGAGAGCGTTGAGAATCTAAGAAAAAACCTTACCGAGCAAGGATTCAATCTGGACACCATTCCTTACACCATCCAATACAATAAGCGGGACTTGCCCAATGTGGTTCCCCTGGACGAGATCAATAAAGCCCTAAACCCAAGGGGAGTTCCCTATTTCGAAGGAGTAGCCACCCAGGGAAAGAGTGTTTTTGACACCTTGAAAGAGATTGCCAAACAGGTTATCCTGGAGCTTAAAAAGAACGCCTGATCCTCCCCGATTCAGTTTTTGCATTGAAAATACCCTGCGTAACCGTTATAATCAACCACAATAATAGATTCCCCGGTAGCTCAGTTGGCAGAGCGGGCGGCTGTAGCTTTTTGCAGCTTTCCCGAGAGATCGGGATTGAAAAATCGGGTGAATTCAGGGAAGCCCTAACCTTAGTGGGTGGGTCACCCTGAGCGAAGCTCGCAGAATGAGGATAATGAGTAAGCGGGAACGTGCAGAGACTAAGGGATGAGGACCTCAGCCAATAAGCCCTAACAGCGCCCGACACCCTCCTAGGCCTTGTCGAGGAGGGTGATGAGATAGTCCAAGCCCTTTGGAAACGAAGGGGCCCTTGTAACCGCCATGTCGCAGGTTCGAATCCTGCCCGGGGAGCAGAAATAAAAAGGCCCACCAAAGGCGGGCCTTTTTATTTCTCCCTATTCCAAAACCAGTTACTATGACACGTAAGAAACGATACACCATCTCTGAAGCTGCAAATTACCTGAAAGTTACGCCAGAGGCTATCCTTAAGGCCATACGGACGGGTCGTCTTAAGGCACGACTTAAAAAGATTAGGGTGCCAAGACAGATTTGGTTTATTGCCGCAGAAAGTGTCGAAACCTATGAGGTATCCACTTCCCATCAGGTGCGAGGTTTAAAAAACCCTTGACAGGTTAGCTATAACTAACCTATCCTTAAAGGATGATCCCTGCGCTTGGGCGTACTGTTAAGGGTTGAGATGTTTACCATTTCTGATTCTCTTAAAGCTGTGTTGCGGCAGACTGACTGTGGTGCAGTGACTAGTGTTGATCATCGTGGAAGGGTACATGTGTTCGTTAAGTCACCACACCAGGACATGGGATTGCTGGAGGGTCCCTTGCCGATCTTCCAGTCTCTGTTTATGCTCCCTATGCCCACGGCTCCTGTGGTGGTGTGGATCATTGAGATTATGGGCAATCCCCAGAAACCCCTTCGAGCAGACATTTTTTTTAACGTCATGAATTCGAGTCAGGTTGAAAACCTTCGATGCCTTTTCCGCCAGAGAGTTGTTCCCTTACACTTTGTGCGGATAGATCACCTATCGGTTGTGGCTACCAAATGGATTACGCCACCTCGAGATACCGAAATGGTTTACAAAGAAGCGGTGGTCTACGCCCACAGAATTCCATCATGCCAGTATGATTTCGACGGTGCTAAGGCAGCTTTCCGGGCCAGGTACCCACTGTCCGATATTGATCAGTGGTGGCTCACCTAAACTTTTTTCCATATTAAGGCCTAGGGCACATTCTATGAATTTGGTAAGTTTTATGTTGCTGTTGAAAAGGGGTTCTGGTACACTCTAATCTTTATGGCTCGGAACCATTCTTATCTCATTCTTAGACTGATTATTCTTGAAAAGGCTTTCCTTGCTTTATTAGCCCTTGTCCTTTCTGCGGGAATACTCACTCTGGGCAATACAGAAATTCGAGAGGGGGTAGTTTATCTGTCCAAAGTCTTTAATCTAGACGCCGATAACCGGTTTATCATGTTATTAATGGATTTTCTGACCAACGCTCAGGCTTCCACAATAATAGGAGTTTCAGTGGTGGGGTTCTTTTATGCCGGGCTCAATATTGTTGAGGCTTATGGGTTGGCGAAACGCTATCGTTGGGCTGAATATCTTACCGTGATTGCCACAGGGCTGTTTATCCCGTTTGAGGTCTACAAGGTGTTAGAAGAGCTGACTCCCCTACGTCTGTGGGCGTTGGTGATTAATATCCTGATTGTAATATTCCTGGCCAAGCACAAGGAACTCTTTCCCAAGCGTTTAGCGTTCTTTAAATAGCTGGACACTTATTTTATCTCTGTCTGCCGCCCATTCCTAAAGCCAATCCATAGGGGTCCTTTTATCTTAGAAAAATCGTGTAGAATATAAATAGTGAGTGGTCACCGATCCAAGTTAATCCGTGAGATGCTATGAAATTGGAAGACAAAAAAATGTCTGATCAGTATTCCGAGGCTGAAATCCACAGGCGCTTAGTAAAGCTCAGAGAACCCTGCGTGATGGTGATCTTTGGTGCCAATGGGGATCTAACCCGAAGAATGCTGATGCCTGCCCTCTTCTATCTTGAGCAGGAAGGCTGCTTGCCGGACCAATTTGCCATCGTGGGTTGCTCCCGGACAGCGTTTTCTCAGGAGGAATTCCAAGATCAGATGCTTAAAGCCATCCAGGCGAGCGGGCCATGGGACCAAAAACAGAGAGAAGCCTGGAAAAATTTCTCAAATCGTATTTTTTACATTTCTGGGAACATTGCGAATCCTCAGATATGTCAAAAATTAGCGGACCTCTTATTATCCCTTGATGAAAAGCTGAATACCCAGGGTAACCGAATTTATTACTTTGCAACAGCCCCCAGTCTCTATGCCCCCATTATTGAGGTCATAGGCTGTACGGGTCCTCTTCAACGTCGGGGCAGGGGAAAAGGTTGGTCTAGGATCGTGGTGGAAAAGCCATTCGGGCGGGATCTCCAAACGGCCCGTGAACTCAATAGGGTTTTGTTGCGGGTATTCAATGAAAAGGAGATTTACAGGATAGATCACTATTTGGGGAAACATACCGTCCAAAATATCCTGGTGTTTCGCTTCGCCAATGCCATTTTTGAGCCTATCTGGAATCGGCATTACATTGATCATGTCCAGATCAGTGTGGCAGAGGAATTGGGGGTGGGACGACGGGCGGCCTATTATGAAGAGGCGGGGGTGATCCGAGATATGTTTCAGAATCATCTCCTCCAGCTTCTGGCTCTCACAACCATGGAGCCTCCTTCTTCCTTCTCGGCCGATGCCGTTCGAAATGAAAAACTCAAGGTCTTGCAGGCGATTCGCCCTTTCCATTCTGAAGAAATAGGACTCTATGCTGTGCGCGGCCAGTATGGGCCGGGTCAGGTTAAGGGAGAGATAGTAAAGGGCTATAGAGAGGAGGAGGGGGTTGCCAAGGACTCCCCCCGAGAGACCTTTGCCGCTGTGAGACTCAGGGTGGACAACTGGCGGTGGCAAGGAGTTCCCTTTTACCTCCGTTCTGGAAAGAGGATGGCCAGAAAGGTGACAGAGATCGCCATCCAGTTTAAAAAGGCACCTCAGCTACTTTTCAAGGCAGTTGAATCAGATGAAATTCGGTCCAATGTCCTGGTACTCCGAATTCAGCCTAACGAAGGAATCTCACTCCAGTTTGAGGTCAAATACCCTGGTACGATGATTCGGACTCAGCCAGTGGAAATGGAGTTTCACTATCAGACGTCTTTCGGAATGCTAAGACCTCCTACAGCCTATGAACATCTCCTGCTGGATTGTTTATCAGGCGATCAGACCCTTTTTAACCGGGTGGACGAGGTGGAGATGGCCTGGTCACTGGTGATGCCGTTTCTCAATGTCTGGGAGGCTAAGCGGCCTTTGGACTTTCCAAACTATAAAGCAGGGGAGTGGGGTCCAAAGGCAGCGGATGAACTAATTGCTAAAGATGGATTTTCGTGGCGTGTTCCTGAGTAACCAGGTTCCATTAGCCTCTGGGTACTGGTCACTGGATTTTCAGAACTCCAGCACCGTTTATCTTTCCAGCTTTGAGAAGCTGGAGTGCTTGATTGGCATCCTGGAGGGAAAAGGTCTGTATCTGAGTGTGGATGGGGATCTGAGAGGCCAGGCTCAGTAATTCTTCTGCGTCTTTTCGGGTGCTTGCCGTTACACTTCTGATAGTCCGCTCTCCATAAAGGTGAGTGATATAATCCATTTCGGGGATTCTATCCAGATAAATAGCGGCGATAGCCAGGGTTCCGCCTCTCCTCAAATTCCTGAGGGCATCTAAGATGAGCCGCCCTGCCGGAGCGAATAAAATGGCACGGTCTAGGAGAACAGGGGGGGATTGTTCCGATGACCCCGTCCAGGCAGCACCCAGTTGTTCGGCTAGCTTGCGATGGCCATCGGATCGGGAAAAGACATAGACATGGCATCCCCAATGTTTGGCGATCTGAATGACAATATGAGCAGAGGCTCCAAATCCAAATAGGCCCAGTTTTTCTTCTGGTTTTAGCTCACTGATTCTTATTGCCCTGTATCCGATAATTCCTGCACACAGGAGAGGTGCCGCTTGATAGTCATCATACTTATCAGGTATCGTACAGGCGAATAGTTCTGAGACGACGATGTATTGGGCATATCCTCCATCCACATGATAACCCGTGAACTGGGCTTCCCTGCAGAGATTCTCATGGTCTGTTAGGCAGTCCGTACACCGGCCACAGGTTCTATACAGCCATGGAATCCCAACGCGGTTTCCTCTCTTAAACCGTCTTACCCCAGGACCCAACTTTTCTACATAGCCTACTACCTGATGGCCAGGGATAATAGGCATCTTAGCCCCCCGGATCTCCCCCTCGGCCGTATGAAGATCGGTGTGGCAGACTCCACAGGCCCGGACACGGACCAAGATTTCACCGCTGCTTGGTGAAGGGGTGGGAAGGTTAGAAAGAACCAGCGGATTAGCCTCCACAGGTTGTGATGTTTTCAAAAGCATTGCCTTCATGGATTCCTCAGGAAGATTAAGACTTTATCATTTTACTTCGATGTATTCAAGGCTTCAAAAAGCAGGTATAATTTAGCTCTCGCCAGTTCTGTAAGGTATTTTCATGATGGAAGGACTTAGAAAGGCTATAGATGAGCTCTGCCCGCATATCCCTGCATTAGTCCGTCAGGACTTCTTCTTGCAGATGGATCCTGAATACTTTTTGCTTTACTCCCCTCAAGAGATCGCAACCCATCTAAAGATGTCGTATCGGCTTAGCCCTGACCATCCTATTGAATGTAGGGTAGTTCCACAAAAAAATAGCACTTTCATCATCGAGGTTGTGGCTTTTGACTATTTTTCGGAGTTCTCTCTCCTATGTGGGCTAATCACTTCCTTTGGTTTAAATATCCAGTCTGGTCATATCTACACTTTTGCTGAGACAAGGACTTTGAGGGGGATCACTGAGGAAATGAGACTCAATCAAAGGTCTCGAAAAAAGATCGTGGATCTTTTCCATGTTCGTCTCTTAAGGGGAGAGGTGTTTGATGAGGCCCGCCAGGGGGAATTTGAGAAAGAGTTGCAGGCCTTAATTTTCCTTCTTGCTCAGGACAAAATCCTTGAAGCTCGTGAGTGGGTGAATCGGTGGGTGGTGGAATATTTATCCAGAACGCAGCGGACTTTTATGGGCCGCCTGTACCCGGTGCAGATCAAGTTTAATAGCCGCCTCTCTGAAAAATGGACGGTTATGGAGATCCATTCCAAGGACACGCCTGCTTTCCTGTATAGTCTTGCCAACGCCTTGTCCTTGCGTGGAATTTACATTAATAAAGTTAGGATAGAAAAGAAAGGGGTCGATGTTTGGGACCAGATTTATCTCTGTGATCGGCAGGGTAGGAAGATTGAAGGACAAAGAGAACAGGGACTTCTGAAAATAGCAATCGTTATGATCAAGAGATTTACTCATTTCCTGGCCTGGTCACCTGATCCGGCCAGGGCGATTCGGTATTTTGATCAATTGATGGATAGACTCATGGAGATCGGACTTGAACCATCCGTCCTTTCTTTTGTGGGCAGGAGACAGACCTTGAACCTGCTGGCTCGCCTCTTCGGCACGAGTGAATTTCTTTGGGAAGATCTCTTCAGGATACAGTTTAAAAATCTTTTGCCCATTCTCAGGGGTTTTAGGAAGGTAAGGTTGCTCAGAAATAGGTTACAGATGCGAAGGCAACTGAAGCGACTCCTTTCACATAAACAGACATTGGAAGGCAAAAGGAAAATTCTCAATAAATATAAGGATCGAGAGCTGTTCCGGATCGATATGAAGCATCTTTTGGGCTCTCCAAATGATCTCGTTGTTTTTTCCCAAGCGGTGACGGACTTGGCGGATGTAATTTTGGAGGAGGCGTATGATATCTGTGATCGGTACCTCAAAAGGCAATATTGCCGACCATTGCTTAGGGATCGAACTGCCTGCCCTTTTGCAATCTGTGGGTTGGGGAAGTTTGGTGGGCGTGAGATGGGATATGCCTCTGACATAGAGCTTTTGTTTATTTATGGAAGTGCCGGGGGGACTCAAGACCAGAGTACTCTTGGCAACGGGGATTACTTTGAACGTTTAGCTCAAGGGATCGTTAATTTTATTGAGGCCCGGCGGGAGGGTATCTTCCAGATCGATGTGAGGTTAAGGCCCCACGGCAATGCAGGATCGCTGGCCAACTCTATGGAACAGTTCAGGGCCTATTACAGCCCGACAGGAGAAGCTGCCCCTTTCGAACGGCAGGCTCTCACCAAGCTACGTTGGGTTGCTGGCGATGAATTGCTGGGACAACTGGTGGAATCCCATCGAGATCAGTTTGTCTATAGTGGTCAACCCTGGGATCTTGGGCTGGCTCTGCACCTGAGACACCGTCAGATGAAAGAGCTGGTAAAACCAGGTGAGGTTAATATCAAGTACAGCCCAGGCGGGGTGATCGATATCGAATACGCGGTCCAGTACCTCCAGATGATGTACGGAAGAGATTATGCGGTGTTGAGATGTACATCAACCTTAAAGGCCCTCCACGGTTTATATCTTGTCAAAATCCTTTCGAAGAGGGAGTATGATGACCTGCGAAAAGCCTATCTCTTTTTACGGGTCCTCATCGATGCCTTAAGAATGGTAAGAGGGAATGCCAGAGATCTTGTGTTACCCGATCGGACATCCCAGGAGTTTAGGTTTCTCGCCCGGCGTTTGGGATATATGAGTGGCGATTGGGAAAAGGATGCTCAGAAACTGGATCAAGAGATTCGGTACCACATGCAAAAGGCCCATCACTTTTTTACTAGCAGATTTGAAAAAATCTGAGGACTTCTTTTGAAAGCGGTCTTTAGCAGAGAGGAATTCTGAGGAGTGTCAAACAACTCCCGAAAGAGATAATTGACTCTCCTCGTGTGTAACTGATAATCTGTGAGGAAATGGTTCATGGCACTGATGGTATCCTTGTCTCTGTAGCCTAGCCTTAGGGCGCAGAGTTTCATCTCCTGAGGATTATCCGGAAGAAGGTGAGTTTGGAATTCGTGGACCATCTGGAGGCTGTGCTCCACATTTCTTAGAAAGATGTAGGCCTCTCTCAGATTGGAGTATGCTTCCCGGGAAAGTAGCCTTTGTTTAGAAAGCTTTTCTAAGGCTTTCAAGGTGTTTCGTTCACGAATTTGGGAAGTCTTGCCACCGAAAATGATCTGGAGAGATTGAACGATGAACTCAATCTCACGGATTCCTCCAGTTCCCAGTTTCACATTCAATTTATCCTGGCTGCGGGCTAGCATTTTCCTATCGATTCTTTCTTTGATATGTCTTACCTCTTGCAGGTTTTTTAGCGAAAAAGGAGGGTGATAGATGAAAGAGGAGATCCTTTTAATAAATTGCTTTCCTAAAGAGCTGCTTCCTGCTACTGGCCAGGCCTTCACTAAGGCTAGACGTTCCCAGGTTTCCCCACGTGATTCATAGTATTGCTGGTATCCTTTAAGAGGAGATGTGATTTGCCCTGATTTACCCTCGGGCCGGAGTCTTAAGTCTACTCGGTAGAGGGAACCCTCATTAGTGATCCCGCTCAGGGCGGATGTGATCTCTTGTGAGAGCCGCCTAAAATATTCTGCATTAGAGATCTGGTTTGTGATTGCTTTACCTCTTAAACCAGATGTCTTTCCTGAGCCCGAATCATAAAGATAGAGAAGATCTACATCTGAACTGAAGTTTAGCTCTCCGCCACCCAGTTTCCCCATTCCCAGGACGGTGAAGTCTGCCTGTTTTCTTTTCCCTGTTGTATTGCTTCGGAGTGGGGCTCCATATCGACGTTGCATGAACGCGTTGCAGATCTCAAGAACATTCTGAATGAGGATCTCGGCCAGGACAGATAAAGCCATTGTGGTTTCCTCAACAGAGGATTTCTTTAGCAGATCTCTGACTCCGATACGCAGGAGTTCCCTGCGTTTCAATAGGCAGAGGGCCTCCAACTTTCTTTCTTGATTCTTGAGGTTTCGAATTGTGGTAGAGACTTCTCGGTTTAGAGAGGACTTGCTTTTTTCCCTTTCTAGAACTTGAGGGTCGGCAATCCAGTACAGGTAGGTGGGGTTGCGAATTAAGATTTCAGAAAGAAAGGGACTGCTTCCAAAAAGTTTTGTCAGCATGGCTAAGGTGTAGGGAGAATCCCTAAGATAAGTGAGCAATTGGGTTTTGCTGTAAGCGGCTCTGGTAAACCGTTCTAAATAGTTAAGGGCCTGATCAGGGTCAGGGGAGTGGAAAAGACAATCCAGAAATTCATCAAGGATTTCGGCGAGGAGTTGCTTCACCCTGGGCTCATCAGCGATTAGTTGGAGATTGGTATCGGCCTTTTTGACTTCCCTAAATCCGTAGGGGCTCAATAGGCTGGAGACCTGCTGAAAATCCAGTTGGCGCGACAAAAGAAGATCTTTAAGGTTCGCTCCACCCATCAATTCGAACACCCATAGCGAGTGCACTCCCCACTTGTGAAGGCGGGGATTCTTCAAGTTCCTTCTGATGAATTTACATTATACAGAATAAATCTATGACTGGCTATCTGCTAACGACATCGATTTTAATTGACGAAATCCATTGTTCGAGCTATTCTTAATTGTAAGGATAGCAGGTAATGGACGAAGAAAAAGAATATCTTATTAAAGAAAATCAAAGACTTAAAGATTTATATGAGTTGGACATCCTTCATGATGAGCCTGATGCTGCCCTGCAAGAGGTGGTTGAAAAGACGGCCAAAATTTTTGATGTCCCGGTCAGTGTGATCAGCTTGGTTCTTGAAAGCCGCCAGTGGTTTAAGTCCCATATTGGACTACCTAAAGACCTAGCAGAGTGCCGGCAGACTCCCAGAGAAGTTTCTTTCTGTACCCATGTAGTGGAGTCCAGACAACCCCTGGTGATCACCAATGCCTCTCAGGATGAGCGTTTCAGTAACAATTCATTAGTCCTTCAGCAAGGTTTTCATTTCTATGCAGGTGTTCCCCTCATGACCCGAAATAAAAACGTGATTGGGACTCTCTGTATATATGATTATAAAGCAAGACAATTCTTTGAAGATGATATTAAGTTGTTGTGCCTCTTTGCCGATCGGGTCATGGCCCAGTTTGAATTGAAACGAGATCTGGCGGAGGCCAGGCGTGAGAAAGAACATTATCGTTACCTCTCTATTATGGATACCTTCTTGGATATTTATAACCGTCAGTTTCTAATGGATATGGTGGAGGCGGAGTGCAAGCGTAGTCATCGTTTCAAGCGGCCATTTGCCTTTCTCCTACTGGATGTGGATCATTTCAAAGGGGTCAATGATCGTTACGGTCACATGATAGGCGACCATGTTTTGCAGGATATCGTCAAAATTATCAAGGCCTCTGTTCGAGAGGTGGACATTATCGGTCGATTCGGCGGAGATGAACTGGCAGTGGCTATGCCGGAGGCCGATGCGGATATTGCACACAAGGTGGCTGAGCGCTTGAAAGATGCGGTGGCCAATCATAAGTTTTTTTATCAAGGCCACAAGATAGATGTCACCGTGAGTATTGGGATTGGCTCGGCAGATGCGGCCACTATGGAGGAGGTTTTACAGTCGGCCGACCGGGCGCTCTATAAAGCCAAAGACCAGGGGAAAAACCAGGTAGTTGCCTTCAAGATCTAGTCCTTGAATTCCCGTTGAGACCTCTATGAAATCACCCTCAAATCATAATCCCGGCACCTGGCAGATCAAATCGCCTCTGTCTATTGCCCGCTCCCATCCGGCTACAGCTGTATATCAAAATAAAATTTACGTGTTTGGTGGAGGCGGGCCTGCTTTCAAAAGCCTTAATAATGTTGAAGTGTATGATCATCTGCGCGATAAATGGTCTGCTGGGAGAAAGATGCCAACCCTGCGGTCGGGGGCAATGGCCATAACCTTAGGAAACCGGATTTACGTAATCGGAGGAGGATTCAAAAAGCCGGATGGCAAGTTCAGATTTCTGTCTACAATGGAAATTTATAACCCTCAGACCGATACCTGGGAGCAAGGCCCTGACATGCTCAGACCCCATGACTACCCGGCAGCTGCTTTGCTGGACGGATCTATCTATATCATGGGAGGCCATCACCCGGATGCCACGGAGGGCGGACCCCAAACCGACCCGGGATTCTCTTTCTGTGAGCGCTTTAAACCTGGTGATTCGCATTGGGAAGAAGTCGCACCTCTTCCAACGCCACGCTTTGCGTTATCCGCTGTGGTCCGAGGTGGTCGGATTTATACCCTGGGAGGCGTAGCCTTTACACCTCAGGGTTTCCGAGAATACGACCATGTGGAGGTCTATGACCCTGTCCGTAAAGTGTGGTCCAGTCAGACTAACATTACTCTTCCTTGGTCTGTGGCGGCCCACGGCACCTGTATCTCGAACAATCGACTATATCTATTCGGGGGATTCAGTGGAGAGGGCGGTATCGGCACTCAGGCGGCGGTTTATGATTTTGGTTCAGGGACCTGGGGTATCGTGCCCCCTCTGCCGCGCCCTCAGGCCGCCATGGGTGTAGCCATTGTGGATGATACGATCTATCTGATTGGAGGTTGGGCGGCCGATCGCTCCGTGATGAACAGCACTGTAGCCTACAAATCCCTCTAGAATTTTTCTAACTCCAAAGATCCTTTACCAAATCTTTACACAATCTTTATAAATCTTTTTGGAAGTTTTGCTAACCATGGACTGTTTCTCATAATGGAGCCTATGCTATTCCTTTGTTCGTGAATAGCTGTCCTTATGGAGGTAAATTATGGCAGAAATGGTTGAGATTCATGTCATTCTCCCGAAGGAATTAAAGATTCTTGTCCCTAAACAATTGTTTGAAGAGCTTGACCGGGTAGTGAAAGAAGAAACGCTTTCAGAGATGATTACTGAGGCCTTAACAGGAGAGCTTAAGAAGCTGCGGTTTCGTAGCGATTTGGAGAAGGCCAGAAGTAAGGTCGTATAAAGTGTATACCTAGCCTACACTTTTAAGGCAATAGTACTCTCTGATGCAGGGAAATCCATAGCATCGTGATTGCCGGAAGGCGCTCTAGTTGTCTTTAGACAGTTTTTAGGCTACTATGCTCAGGCGAAGGCTTATTCCTACGAGCAGTATTAGTTAGTTTAGCTATCTGAGCCTTCATCTCAACGAGGATTATACGTTCTGCCTCTAACCAGTCTTCCAGTTCATGACCATGCTGCCGACCCCGTTGCTCATATAACTCATACGCCTTTCTTGCAATCTTTTCATCGAACGCCTCCATAGAATCCTCCTCTCCTTGCGCATCATTTTATTATTGGATGCCAATATTGTACTGTACTTGATTTGTGATGTCAATAAGATCAGCACAAATTTTTAAATTTATGTATATATCCATTAGTAGGATTACGTGATAATTTGGAAAGGTCTATCGGCGGGTTTCCCTATTTCAATACTGCTTTCATACCAATAGAGGCGATGAACAGCCACAACATGATCAGAAAGCCCCTCACCAACCAAGGCGTCCTTTCTTCCTGCATTGCTAACATTACAACCCAACCCAAAAGAAGCAAAGCTAGGATCAGTACTAACAGTCTAAGTAGTCGGTGTAGATATTGACTGATCATTCTGAGCCGGATTATAACAAACAGCTTCAAGCTGTGTTAAGGTCTGCTTTAAACACGTCCTTTAATATAATGGTGGGGGATGCGCCTGGCCACCTTGGTTTTTTCGGCGGCCTCGGCAACCTTCTTAGCCACTTGTTCACTGACTTTGCGATTAAATATGCTGGGGATGATATAATCCTCGCTCAATTCATTGGGAGAAATACAGTCTGAGATGGCTAGAGCGGCTGCTACCTTCATCTCTCGGTTAATGACGATTGCCCGAGCATCCAGAGCCCCACGGAAGATCCCAGGAAAGCAAAGGACATTGTTGATCTGGTTGGGATAGTCTGATCGACCGGTAGCCACGATTCTAGCGATTCCTTCAACGGCCTCTGGTTGTATCTCTGGATCGGGATTTGCTAGTGCAAAAACGATAGGATCCTTAGCCATCTTTTGGACATCCTCTGGGTTAAGAAGGCCAGGCCGGGACAGACCTAAAAAGACATCGGCACCTTTGATAACGTCCGATAGATTGCCGCGTAGCTTATGGGGATTGGTCTTTGAGGCCATCGCCGACTTTTCAGGATTCATGTCCTCTTTTCGCCCTGCATAAAGTGCCCCGGCCCGATCACAGGCGATGATTTCTTTTACTCCTTGCTCCAGCAGCATCCTGCAGCAGGCCGATCCAGCCGCTCCGATGCCACTAACCACTACCTTGATATCCTTGATCTTTTTCTTGACGATTTTAAGGGCATTGATCAATGCTGCGAAGACCACAATTGCGGTTCCGTGCTGATCATCGTGAAAAACAGGGATATCCAGGATGTGTTGGAGTCTTCGCTCGATCTCCATGCACCGCGGGGAGGAAATATCTTCAAGATTGATTCCTCCAAAGACTGGGCTGATAGCCAGGATCGTGGAAATAATGGCTTCGGGATCTTTTGTCCTTAGACTGATGGGAAAGGCATCTACTCCACCGAATTCCTTAAACAGCATGGCCTTTCCTTCCAGAACAGGTAAAGCCGCCTCGGGGCCAATGTCTCCCAGACCCAGGACTGCTGACCCATCCGAGATCACGGCCACGCAGTTTTTCTTGATGGTCAGATGGTGTACGTCAGAAGGACTCTCTGCAATAGCCTTGCAGACCCGTGCTACGCCCGGAGTATAGGCCTGGGATAGATCTGACCGGGTCTTTAAAGAAAATTTGCCACGGATTTCGATCTTTCCACCAAGGTGCAACAAGAAAGTCCGGTCGGAAACGCGGATCACTTTAATCTCGGGGATGGACTGTATCTGTCTGATGATCTGTTCACGATGATGGAGGTCAATGGCATTCACGGTGACGTCCCTGACCACGGTTTCCCGGGTGGCCGAGATTAAGTCCAACGCCCCGATGTCTCCTCCTGCCTCTCCGATTGCCGAGGTGACCTTTCCCAACATGCCCACCCGGTTCTTGATCTCCACTCGAATGGTGAAGCTATAACCCGGACTGGGTACCCCTTGCATTAAATCCTCCTTTTTCCATAATCTGTCATATGTATTAAAATAAGTCAAATAGTTCTGAAATTATGGATTATGAATCTGAATCAGAGCCCTGAATTGAAAGGCGATGGGAAAAATGGTAGAGTAGAATTATAATATTATTATAATATCAAGGGGGCGAATATGAATCTGCGTTTTGAGGGGCAGCATATTGATGTGCCGGAGCATTGGAAGGAGTTGGTGGCTTCACGGTTAGCTGCACTAGAAAATGGCCATCGCAAAATCCTCCATGCCCGGGTAACCTTCCGGAAAAGTACTCACCATAACACCGGTAATGATGAGGCCAGCATCGTCCTGACTGTTCCTGGCACAACCCTTGCGGCCAGTAGGAATGGTCAGGTAATGGGCGAGGCTCTCAATACGGCACTGGAGGTCATTGAGCGGGAATGGCAGCGTTACTGGACTAAAAAGCGTCGATTAAAAAAGAAAATACCTGCTGCCCGTACTACCCATGGAGTGGTGGCACGGCTCTTTAGAGATGAGCAATATGGTTTTATTCAGACCGAAGGAGGTCGGGAAGTTTATTTTCATAAAAACTCCGTCCACAATTTGCCATTCGAGCGATTGGAAGTGGGGACACTTGTAAATTGTGAGCTAGAAGAAGGCAGAAAAGGGCCCCAAGCCTCACGGGTCCTGGTCAAATAGAAAAGTTAAATAAAAATGAAATAGAAAACCAGTCTTTCCTCGTATCTGTCCATGACCAGAAAACCTGCCGTCCGGAATTCGATGAAGCGCATCGAAGTCGTATTAGTCAAGCCCCTGAGGCCGGGAAACATTGGTGCCGCTGCACGGGCGATGAAGAATATGGGCCTGTCTCGTTTGGTTCTGGTGGATTCTACAGACCCTTATTCCTCCGAAGCCTATCAGATGGCCTATGGGGCCAAAGAAATTCTGGAGAGGGCCAGGGTAGTCAAGACACTGGCCCAAGCCGTCTCCACAGCAGGCTTGGTAGTCGGAACCACTGTGCGTCATCACAAAGGTTATGGCCATCTAATGCCTCTCCCAGATTTGGTGTCAGAGATCCTTTCTTATGCCACCAGGCAGAGGGTGGCGGTGGTCTTTGGTTCAGAACGCACTGGGCTCACAAATGATGAGATCGCCCTGTGCCAACGATTGGTGGTGATTCCTACTGCTCCTGCCTTTCCATCGTTAAATCTGGCGCAGGCAGTGATGGTGGTTCTCTACGAGCTTTGGCAGGGGTCGTCACAAAGGATCAGTGTACCTGATCGCACGCTGGCCCCATCCCAGGGGCTTGAGTATTTCTATCAGGATCTGGAACAATTGCTTTCATCGATAGGTTTTGTGAAAGGCCGCCAGGGTCGATTTATCCTGGCAGATCTTCGGAGGATTTTTGGCAGAGCCGGTTTGGATTCCCGTGAGGTCCGCATTCTGAGGGGAATCTTAAGACAGATTAGATGGGTCGGGACGAAATGGTCAAAAAAATAAAGAAGAAGAGCAAGAAAGGCCCCGAAGCAAAGTTTGCTATTCCGATGGCCATGCCCCTGACCTGTCTGTATGGTCTACGTCTAGAAGGCAGAGACTTTAGGCAGATCTTTGATACTCCTGAAAAGGTGAGAGAGGTACTTCAGGCTCACCTATTTCAAGAGGTTATGATTGGGGATCGGATCTTGTCTCGTGCAGAATACCTTCAGTGGGGACTGAAGTCTGCACCAGGCCGATTGGCAGGGATGTTTCGTCGTTCCGGTACGATTCCCATGGGCCCTCCTATAAATGAGCTGGAGGAAGATGTCCAACCTCGGTTGGGGATTCTAACTTTGTTGGCCTTGGTGAAGGGAAAAGACCTTGAGGTTTTTCTGCGGCGGGGGATGCAGGAGTTTTCCGAGGTTTTGCAGGTGGCCTTCCAAAACAGTGTCAGGACATGTTTCAGTTTGATTCCAGGCTATGATCAGCTGCTTTACTCACCTCTCTGTCATGTCAGAGATCTAAACGGTGCCATTTCATTTCTTAACAATATAGTGGAGGAATCCTTCTATAGGGCTGGAGTCCCTTTTCCAGGACCTTTCGAGGTCTTTGAAGGATCGATACTGTCCAGCATTCCCTTAAACGAAGCCATACGGAGTAACCTGGTTCTCTAAGAAAGCTGGCAAACCTAAGATTTTTTATGGGAGGGTCGCATAGGAGGACGATGTGGGTGACGGGTTGCGGACCTGTACGGGAGCGGTTTGATAAACATGTCGTCTTCGGCCCATGCCACTGGAATCTTGTGGCCGATGAGGGTTTCAATCTCTTCCAGGGAGTAAACAAATTCCTCGCAGGCCAAGCTTAGAGCCTTTCCGGTCGCACCAGCCCTGGCTGTCCGACCGATCCGGTGGACATAGTCCTTGGGATCCTGGGGGAGATCATAATTGATGACATGGCTGACATCCTCAATATGAAGCCCGCGGGAGGCCACATCTGTGGCCACCAGGATCGGTAGCTTTTTGGCCTTGAACTGTTCCAGGATCTTGAGCCGCTGCTTCTGAGGGATATTTCCGGTAATGGCACGGGCGTTGTATCCATGCCGTGTGAGGCGTTCCTCCAGAACTTCACCCTGATGCTTGGTGTTCACGAAGATTAAAATACGTTCCCAAGGCTCTTTTTTCAGAAAACCCAGGAGGAGGGGGAATTTTTTTGATCGTTCCACATGGTAGAGGGCCTCTTCAATACCCTCTGCTGTGACCTGTTGTGGGGAGACCTCGACGCGGATAGGATTGTTCATGTGCTCATAGGCTAGCTCCATCACGCGAAAGGAGAGAGTGGCCGAAAAGAGCATGGACTGACGTTTTTGATAAGGAGGCATTCTCCGCAGAAGGTATCTAAGGTCAGCGATGAAACCCATGTCGAACATCCGATCAGCCTCATCAATCACCAGGATCTGGAGCCTTCGAAGATCATACACCTTCTGTTTAAAGTAGTCGATCAATCGACCGGGAGTTCCGATCAGGATATCCGGGGCTGACTCAAGATGGGCCCTCTGTTTTTGGTAATCCAAACCTCCATAAACCACTAACATTCGAAAGGTGGTGGCACTTCCCAATGCCTGGGCGTCCTTAAAAATCTGGATGGCCAATTCTCGGGTGGGGGCGATGACGAGGGCTCTGGGAGAAGGATATTTCCCATTGGGTGGTGCAGGTAGGGCTAGCAACTTTGTAAAAATAGCGATTAAGAAAGCTGCTGTTTTTCCGGTTCCGGTCTGGGCCTGGCCGGCCACATCCTTCCCAACCAGTGTAAAGGGCAGGGTCTTCTCCTGGATCTCGGTGCATCGGGTAAACTCAACTCGTCTGATACCTTCCAGCACCTCAGGAGGTAGAGGAAGCTCTTGAAATTCCATAACTTACTAGGCGTGATCCTTGTGTTTATAAAATATTATACTAGGTTTTGGAGAAAAGTAAATGGTTATAATAGTTCTCTTGACGGGTCTATATCTATTCAGTAAGATAGCTTCATTATGACATCTTCGCAATCCCATCCTCTTCAGATGGAACAGCAGTGGTCTCAAAAAGCCCCCATGCCAATTGTCCGGTCCCATTTCGGATCTGCAGTCTGGAATGGCAGAATCTATGTGTTTGGAGGAGGCGGGGAAGGATTTAAGAGCCTAAACCGCGTGGATATTTATGATCCAGTGGCGAATCAGTGGTTCCCTGGCCGTCCCATGCCTACCACCCGCTCGGGGGTAGTGGCTGTGACTCTCGGAGATATGATCTATGTCATGGGGGGAGGTTTCAAGAAACCAGACGGGGCCTTTAATTTTCTAACCACCGTGGAGATCTATGATCCGAAAAGTGATACCTGGGAGAAAGGTCAAGACCTTTTGATGCGTCATGATGCTCCTGCATCTACGGTACTGAATCAGAAAATTTACCTCTTCGGGGGTCACCACCCAGCAGCAAGAGGAGGCCCCTTGACCGATCCAGCCACTAACTTCTCGGAGGTTTTCGATGCAGAGCTGAAGGCATGGGATGCCCTGATGCCCATGCCGACGCCACGTTTTTCCCTGGCTGCTGTTACCCTTGGAGGCAAGATCTTGGCCATGGGAGGTGGGGCGTTTAGGGATGGAGTTTTTAGAAACTATGACCTGGTGGAGGCCTATGACCCAGTCGGACAAGCCTGGATAAAGCAAGGTGACCTGTCCCTTCCCTGGCCCTCTGCGGGTCTAGGCGGCTGTGTGATGCATGAGAGAGTCTATGTCTTTGGTGGAAATAACGGAGAGCGCATCCACAGCTTTGGGGCCTGTTATGATCCAAAAGAGAGACGATGGGCTGAGCTTCCTCCTATGCAGGAACCCCGTGCGGCTATGGGTGTAGTGGTATTAGAGGGGATTCTCTTTGTACTAGGGGGGCGAGGTGCGGATAATGTCCCTGTGAACACGGTGGAAGCCTTGTCACCTGTATGATCTCTTGTCAGCATAAAACTGAAAGCCAATTTTGGGAAAAATAATGAAGAGAAAGGCGTTATTTTGCTTGGAGTAATTCTTTAGGAAGCTGAAACTGGACATGCTCTTCGATGACATTAAGTTCTTCCAGCTCTGTGGCCCCTTGCCGTTTGAGGAAGGCCACCACCTCTTGAACTAAGATCTCCGGTGCAGAGGCCCCGGCCGTGATACCCACCCCCTTTACTCCCTGAAGCCAGGCAGATTGTATGTCTTTGTGAGACTCGATGAGGTAAGACGGAATGCCGTGTTGCTCACCCAGTTCTCTTAATCGATTAGAGTTGGAACTGTTAGGTGCCCCTAGGACTAACAGGAGGTCCACCTTTTTCACCAATTCTTTAACTGCATTTTGTCGGTTCTGGGTGGCATAGCATATATCCTCTTCTCGTGGTCCCTTGATGTTTGGAAAGCGGTGGTGGAGTGCCTCCACAATATCTAGGCATTCATCCACACTCAGAGTGGTCTGGGTGACATAGGAAAGATGCTCGGGGTCTTGTACCACCATCTTCTCTACGTCCTCTACTGAGCTGACGAGGTGAAATTTATCTGGGACCTGTCCCAGTGTGCCCACCACCTCGGGATGACCGGCATGACCGATCAAAATTAATTCATAACCGCGACTATAGTCCCGGTTCACCTCATGATGGACCTTAATCACCAGGGGACAGGTGGCGTCAATCACCTTGAGTCCTCTTTTGCTTGCATTTTCCCAAACCGATTTGGCCACTCCGTGGGCGCTAAAAATGACAGGGACGCTGTCCGGGACCTCATCCAACTCCTCCACGAACACCGCGCCTTTGGCCCGAAGAGACTCCACCACGTGGCGGTTGTGCACAATCTCATGGCGGACATAGACAGGGGGGCCGTAGGTCTTCAAGGCCAACTCCACTATCTCGATAGCCCGATCCACTCCCGCACAAAATCCCCTGGGATTGGCAAGATAGATCTTCATGGGTTTTATTGTCCCCAATTTGCCTAAAATTGTCAATCTAAAAGTTTATGCTGAGGAGGATCCGCCTGTAATCTTTTTTAGTGCTCCCTGGACCTTGGCGTTGACCTCTCTCTTAATGTCTGGCATCTCCACCATATCGATCAGATCGCCTTCCGACACACTGATAAACTCCCGCGTCTTCCCCTTGGTGAGGGAAATAAGAAAGTGATCACTGGTGGCCCTGGTAGGAATCACAACTTGGACTTGGGGGTCCAACTCGTGGACTAATTCAATAAACGCTTGTTTTCCTGCTTCCACTTCATCATCCATCCTTTACCTCGCTGGTTAGTCATCTGTGGGGGCCCGTGCGCCAACACAAAAAACAAGGTGCTCCGATGCCCCCACGCCCCGGCCTGATATTAGATGTGGGGCCGTTCCGGTTTGCCTTCTGTCAAATCCCACATGCCCCACGCCCGCCATGCTCAGGCAGAGCCTGAAGCATGGCCTGGGCAAAGCCAGCTGCCAGGCCCTTATACTTGTTTAAGTCATCGATTTCATCTGATGGTACCAAAGAGTGGCTACAATGGTTTTGCTGTCCACGATTTCGCCATTGATCACTTTTTGCAAGAGTTCTTGGAAACTCAGGGTCATCACCTCCAGAAATTCATCTGGATCATAATGTGCATGGGTGACAGGCGTAAGGTTTTCGGCCACAACAATCTGAATTTTACCGGTGGAAAAGCCTACAGAATGATAGAAGCTGCAGAGGGGTTTTAGAGATCCCGGCTTCATGTGGGTTTCTTCCTGGCATTCCCGATCTGCTGTCTCCAAGGGATTTTCATCTCCATCAATGATTCCGGCCGGAATTTCAATTGTTACCTTTTTGATGGCGGGCCGATACTGGCGTACCAAGTAGACCTTTGAGGACTCATCAATGGCCAGTATCCCTACCGCATCGGGGGGTGAAACAATCTCGCGAACAGCTTGTCTTCCGTCTGGGAGAAGAACAGTCTGGACCTCGGTTTGTACATAACGTCCCTTAAAAACCACCTCGGTTTTCATGACTTTTTGCTCAAGGTCCATTGAGTCCTCCAGAGGCCGGATCATTACCTGTGGCTGGGCCTCAAAGTTAGTGTTGAAATGTTTGGGAAATCATAGCACATGCTGGGTGAGGAAAGCGAGCCTCTGGCTTGGCCAGGGCTCGGGGAAAGGTGGTGACAATTTGCAAAATAGGAGAGGGATAAGTTATAGTAATAAATAAGGAGGATTTTGGCCTATCCAATCGATCTCAGGGAACACTGCAGGTCTTAAGGCAAGTCAACTCCGTGCCCTGGAGCGGCTGGGTTATCGCAAGATGCCCAGGAGCATGATTATCACCCCAGAGGTGGCTCGAACCCTGACCGAACTCAGCCACGCGATTGGGAGACAGATCGGCCTGTTGGTGAACAGATCAGGGCAGATCGATAGTGTAATTGTGGGCAATGGGCATGAGATTGTGATTCCGGACCTGACGGATTACAGACTGGGACGAAAGCGGCTGAGAGGTGTTCGTTGCCTCCACACACACCTGAAAAATGAGCCATTAACACGTGACGATCTAACCGACCTAGCCCTGCTGCGCCTGGACCTTATGGCAGCCATCGGGGTCAGAGAAAATGGCCAGCCGGGCCTGCTTTCCATGGCCCACCTTCTTCCTCCCAATCCAGAGAATAAACCGTATGAGGTTTTTCCCTCGGTGGATTTCTACCAGTTTCATCTGGACTTTGATCCATTTATTGCCTCCCTGGAAAGAGAGATGGAAAGGGGATTAGCAGCCCAGGTGAATCTTCGAGATTCCCGAGAGCAGGCGATACTGGTTTCTGTTTCCACAAAGAGCCGTGCGGTCCAGGAGGAATCTCTTGCAGAGCTTCGTGAGTTGGCCCGGTCAGATAATGTGGTGGTCCTGGATACGGTGGTACAGCGGCCCAAAGAGATGCACCCTAAGTACCTAATGGGAGAGGGAAAGATCAGAGAACTCATTATCACTTCCCTTCAACAGGGAGTTACACTACTGATCTTTGATCGAAACCTCGCACCCGGGCAGGTCAAAGCCCTCGGAGAGATCACCGAGTTGAAGGTGATTGATCGTACGCAGCTCATCCTGGACATCTTTGCCCGGAGGGCCCACAGCCGGGATGGTAAGGTGCAGGTGGAGCTGGCTCAGCTCAAGTACCTGTTGCCCCGCCTGTCTGAGCGTAGCACGGCCCTTTCGCGGCTCACCGGAGGGATCGGAGGCCGTGGTCCTGGGGAGACCCGCCTGGAGGTGGATCGGAGGCGTGTGAAGGATAAGATTGCCCGTCTTGAAAAGGAGTTAGAACAACTCAGCCTTGCCCGCCGTGAGCGATCTAGCAAAAGGGTTAAGAGCGGCATTCCTATTGTCTCTATTGTAGGTTATACCAATGTAGGAAAGTCCACGTTGTTGAATGCCCTGACGGAGAGTCAGGTGCATACAGAGCATCTCCTCTTTGCCACCTTGGACACCACCACCCGGAGGCTTCGATTTCCTCAGGAGCGGGAGATCATCATTACTGATACAGTGGGCTTTATCCAGGATTTGCCACCCGATCTTCTAGGGGCCTTTCGCCCTACCTTGGATGAACTACAGGATGCTGATCTACTCATCCACCTCGTGGATGTGAGCCATCCCAATTTTGAGCAGCACGTTGCGGCAGTGAATCGCATCCTGGAAGACTTGAAGCTTCATCGGATGCCTCAGCTGCTGGTTTTTAACAAGGAAGATCGGATGGATCCGGTGGAGGTCAAGAACCTTTGCAGAATTCATGGGGCAATATCCGTCTCAGCCATACATCCAGAAACCTTACCAAAACTCACCTCTGCTATAGAAGAACGGCTCTGGTCCCCTGTTTCAAGTGTGGAAGCCCATAAGTGAAAAGTTAGGTGACTCTGGTAGAGCGGTAGGCGTCCACTACACTCCAGATGGCAATGGTGAACAGGACTATAACGACCAACATTGCTATGAGAGAGGGTTCTGCCAGTATCATTCGGCGGCGCATGCTGGCGCTTATCACCAGGACAGCGGTGAGAAATCCGATTCCCTTTAGCCACTGATGGTTATAAAATTGTCCTGCACCTGGTAGAATCGCCGAAAGTGCAGCGGCCAAAATGTTTTTTTTCATGGGCCACCTCCTTTTCTTTTCTCCAATTGTTTACCAAGAAAGACAATTTGTCAAGATCTGCTTCTAAAGATCTGTTTCTAAAGCCATCGATTGCGGTAGAACCACCAGGCCATTGTGGCAGGAAGTGCCAGAAAGAGGGCAAGGGAAAAGACAAATAACCTGATATTTCCAAAAGGCATGGCCTCAAAATTCATTCCGAAGAAACCAGCGAGAAAGCTTAAGGGTAAAAAGATTGTGGCTACCACTGCCAATCGTTTGATGATTTCGTTCATTCGGTTAGATACGGTGGAGAGATAAATGTCCAAGGCGCTTCCCACCGTGTCCCGGTAGGAGTTAATCAATTCCGTGGCTCTAATGAGGTGATCATGAATATCTCTTAAGTAGATGGCCGTTTTTTCACTAACAGGAGAGAGATCTCCCCGTCCCAACACGTTAAAAGCATCCCGGAGGGGACTTACAGTTTTTCTAAGAAAAGAAAGGCTCCGTTTCAACATAAATAATTGTTTGAGGGCATCCTCGTCTAGACCCACAAGGATTTTGTCCTCTAACTGATCGAGTTTGTCTTCGACCTCATCCAGCAATGGGAAGTAGTTGTCCACCAGGGCATCACTGATCCGGTAGAGAAGAAAATCAACCCCTTTTGTCCACAGGGGTGCCTCGGACCGGTACCGCTGGTAGACCAAATCCAATTGGGGTGACGCCTCTCCACGCACGGTCACAATATAATTGGTTGATACAAACAGATGGATTTCTTGGGTCTCCAGTTCCTCTTGGGTGTGGTTGTGTTTGCATCCGTGAAGAACTAGAAAGAAGTAGTCATCGTAGTCTTCTACTTTGGGACGCTGGTTGCGATGGGTGCAATCTTCAATGGTGAGGGGATGAAAGCGGAAGGTTTCTTCCAACCACTGCATCTCTCTAGTATTTTCCCAATGAATGTCTACCCATAACTTTGCATCGGGTTCGGCCAACAGACTGGACACCTTGGCCTGGTCCATGCCCTCCCCGAGCTGTGCATTTTTACAGTAAAGATAACGGATCATGCCACGGCACCCCTATTTTTTAGTGTTATTATCTATTACAATTGTTTCCCAAGATCAATGGTTTGTCAACCGCCGTCTCTCGGTGACCTAGCTCTTTCATTGCTATTAATTATTTAGGGATCGGAGACAGGCCTTGCAGTCAGTAGTGGCATGAGAACCGGGAGAATATTGTCTACAACACGACTGTACCCAGCCGCAGTGGGATGAAGGCCATCGTCTTGGTTGAGTTCCGGCCTGCCTGCCACGCCTTCCAGAAAAAAAGGGATGATGGGAGTGTCGTATTCTTTGGCCAGTTCGGGATAGAGAGTAGAAAAACCTCTGGTGTAAAGTGGCCCGTAGTTGGGGGGCAGTTTCATTCCTGCCAGGATGACCTGTATTCCTTTGCCCTGTAAGCTCTGGACCATCCGATTTAAATTGACCCGAACTTCGTTGAGGGGGATGCCTCTAAGCCCATCGTTTGCCCCAAGCTCAAGAATCACAATTTCTGGGTTGGTCTTGATGATCCAGTCCAGGCGGCGTATTCCCCCGGCTGTGGTATCACCACTGACTCCAGCGTTGACCACGCGATAGGAATAACCCGCTGCATGAAGCCTTGCCTCAAGCTGGGCCGGATAGGACTCCTGCGGTGTAACACCCAGTCCAGCAGTGAGGCTATCTCCAAAGGCGACAATAATCCTTTCTTCTTGGTCTGTGTTAAATTCAGATGAAGAAAGAGGGGATTGGGTTGAAGGCTGCGGCAATTTGGGTGATCGATCACATCCCAGGGTTATTGCACATACATATACAATGGTGAGACCGATCAGGACTGTTCTCATCTTAAGGTTAGTGTATAATACTGTATCGTTTCCGGCAAGTGTTTGAAAATAATAAAATTCAGGGGAAGGAATGATTCAGATCCGGAATCTGTCCATGCGGCTTGTGACCGGAGAACGCCCAGTGGACATTTTAAAAGAGATAAATCTTGATGTGCCCAAAGGGCAGTTTCTGGCTGTGGTGGGACCTTCGGGAAGTGGCAAGTCCACCTTGCTGGGTCTGATTGCTGGGCTGGATGTCCCCACGTCTGGATCTATCGCACTGAATGGCACAAGCCTCCTGAGCCTCAACGAGGATGAACTCACCCGTCTTCGGGGAGGAATGATCGGGTTTGTGTACCAATCCTATCATTTAATTCCGACCTTGACTGCCCTTGAAAATGTGGCGGTTCCTCTTGAGTTGGCCGGTGATAAAGATGCCTTTGAACAGGCCCGCGAACTTCTTGCTTTGGTAGATTTGGAGGCCCGTGGCCATCACTATCCCGTTCAACTTTCCGGCGGGGAGCAGCAGCGGGTGGCCCTGGCCCGGGCTATTGCACGGCGTCCCCCCATTGTTCTTGCAGACGAGCCCACAGGCAACCTGGACTCGACCACAGGTCAAAAGATTATTGATCTTTTGATCCGTATCCATCAGAAACAGCAGAATATCATGATTCTGGTGACCCACAACCTTACTCTGGCCAACCGGGCAGACCGTGTTGTGACCTTAAAAGACGGGCGGATTGCAGAGGACAGGGAGCCAACCCGATGACCAATTTTGTGTGGGCCATGGCCTGGAGGGAAATCCGGGGTTCCTTTCGCCATTTTATCTTTTTCTTTGTCTGCATGACCTTGGGCGTGGGTGCTTTGGTGGGAGTGAGCGGTTTTTCATCCAGCCTGGAGTTTACCATTCAGAAGGAAGCCAGAAATCTGATGGCTGGTGACCTGGAGATCCGTTCCCATCTGCCTCTCTCTCCCCATGGTTTGAATGTGATGCAGTCCCTTCAAACTCAAGGTATCCAGTTCACCAAAACCCAGGAACTCATTGCCATGGTTTCTGATCTTGATGGATCACAGAGCCAATTGGTAGAGCTTAAGGCGGTTGAAACAGGCTATCCATTCTATGGCAAGCTCATCACAGAACCTTCTGATGCCGCAGCAATTCTTTTTGGCACAGGCAGGCGAGCGTCGGAAGAGCTCCTACATACAATAGTTGAGGAGACCCTTCTGATTCGCCTGGGTCTCCAGGTGGGGGACAAGATCAAGCTGGGACAAGCCGAATTTACCATCGCAGGGATCATCAAAAAGGAGCCGGACCGAGTAGCCGGTGCCTTCAGCCTGGGACCCAGGGTGATGATTGCACAGGAAGGTCTTGGGGCAACAGCACTCATCCAACCCGGCAGCAGGGTAAGATACCGCACACTCCTAAAACTGCCGAAAGCCTTGGACATTGAATCCATCAAATCACGAATTGAGGCCGAACTGGTTGATGAGAAGGTCAGGATTACTTCATATCAGGAGGCCCAGCCCCGTCTTCGGCGTTTTTTAAAAAATCTCACGACCTATCTTGGTTTAGTGGGGCTTACCGCCTTGCTGGTGGGGGGAATCGGCGTGGCCAACAGTGTGCAGGTCTTTTTGCGGGGGAAACTGGATACCCTGGCCATTCTCAAATGCCTGGGAGCAAGCGCTGCAACAATCTTTCGTGTGTACCTGGTCCAGACGTTGCTCTTGGGGTTTCTGGGATGCCTGGCCGGAGCGGCCCTCGGACTGGCGGTGCAGAAGATACTACCAACCCTCTTGACTGAGTTTCTGCCCGCTGAGATGGAATGGCATGTGTCGTCGCTTCCAATATTTCGCGGTGTAGCCATGGGGTTGATCACCACACTGTTGTTCTCTCTTTGGCCGCTGTTAGGAATCCGGAATGTTCCTCCAGCCCATATCTTTCGCCGGGATGTGGTCCCTGTGGAAGGCGAACATCACCCGGAAGGTAAACGACTCAGCTCACATTCAAGATCATCCATGGGGATTGTTACAGCCATCATCGCAGGTCTAGTACTCCTGGCCCTGTGGCAGGCAGGCTCACTGAATGTGGGCGGATTGTTTATTGGTGTGCTGGCCGCATCATTGATCCTCCTGAGACTGGGTGTGGACCTTACGATCCGCATGGTCAAGGCTTTTATCCGTCCTCGGTCCCTGGTGTGGCGTCATGGCCTTGCCAACCTGTACAGGCCGGGTAGCCAGGCCGCACTGGCGGTTTTGTCCATTGGTGTTGGAGTGACTGTCATCCTGGCGGTTCATCTCGTTGAAAATAGCCTGCTCCTCCAGGTTGGGGAAAATATTCCTAAGGATGCCCCCAGCTTTTTCTTTATTGATATCCAAAGAGACCAGAAAGACGGGTTCCAGAGCCTTGTTTCGCAGCAAGGGATGTCTGCCGAAATGACACCCATTGTCCGTGCTCGCCTCCACGCGGTGGGAGATAAAAAGGTGGTCGATATGGAACTGTCGGGCCGCAGTGATGCCTGGTATTTTCAGCGGGAGTATGTTCTTACATCGCAGGAAAATCTTCCTCGGGATAATAAAGTGAAGCGCGGCCAGTGGTGGGATACAGAATCCAACTCAAGTTCACTCCAGATTTCGGTAGAGGAGGATGCGGCACACCACTTGGGTGTAGATCTTGGCTCCACGCTCACCTTTGATATCCAGGGAGTTTTGATTTCGGCCACGCTGACCAGCATTCGGGAAGTTAACTGGGGAAGTCTGTCCACCAATTTCTTTGTGATCTTCTCCCCTGGGGCACTGGACGAGGCCCCCACGACTTATATTGCCACGGTGCGTTCCAGGCCGGAGCAGGATGTCTCGCTACAGCGCCAGGTCGTCTCGACCTTTCCCAACATTACCGCCATCAATATCCGCCATGTCTTGGAAACGGTACGCCATGTGCTGGAGCAGATCGGGCTGGTGGTGAGATTTATGGCAATATTCACTATTGCTGCTGGACTTGTAGTGCTTTCAGGGGCGATTGCCACCACTCGTCACTGGCGAACCCGTGAATCTGTGATCTTAAAGACCCTGGGTGCCACACGTTCCTTGGTGGCCCAGACCTTCGCGGTGGAATATGCTGTGTTGGGAGCTATTGCGGGTCTAGTGGGGGCAGGGATGGCGAGCCTGCTGGCCTTTATTCTCCTCAAATTCGTGATGGACGTCCCCTGGCAGTTTCAGCCAGCAACCCTGTTGATGGGCATCATTGTGACGCTCATCCTCACCATGGTCAGCGGTTTTCTAACCACTTTCCGTATTCTGGGCCAAAAGCCCCTGGCTGTGCTGCGGCATGAATAACCCCCGGTTGACAATCCCCTGTTTTGAGCTACCCTTTATTATATGAACACTGCACCTACCTTGGGGGTGATGGGTATCCTGCTCATTGCCCTTCTAGGCTGTGCCACCCATCGTCAATTGCCTGATTTCTCACTGTTTTCTAGCAAGCAACATCCGACTACCCTAGATCAAAAAGGCGTCATACAAACTGCCATCTCGCTGTTGGGGGCCCCCTATCGCTTTGGGGGGACGACACCACAAGGATTTGATTGTAGCGGGTTTATCAATTATGTCTACCGTCATTCTGTGGGTCTTGTGCTTCCTCGCGAGTCTCATGATCTGGCTCGGGTTGGAAAACCTGTGCCCGTAGCGGATCTCCGGCCGGCCGATCTCGTTTACTTTAAGATCGAGGGCCAAAAACCACTCCATGTGGGAATCTATATCGGGGATGGAAAGTTCGTTCATGCTCCCAGTTCTAAGGGAAAAGTCAACATTCAGAGTTTGGGGTTGGATTATTGGAAAAATCGCTACAGGGGGGCCAGACGGATCATCTAAACTCGCTTACAAATTTTCTTGATTGTACATTTAGCTATTGATATAGTGGTGAATAGTAGTGAATAGTAGTGATAAAAACATCAGGGGAGACACTCCTCCCCGAGTCTGGGTTGAGAGAGCCGGGTTCGCGGCTCTACTAAACCCAGGCGGCTCATTCAGTAGGCAACGGCGGTCTCGCTGAATGAGAGACGAGGTCTGGGCCTCGTCGTGCATTGAACCGCCGGAAAGGAGGTGATCCAGTGGGCATGCGTACCCCTACGGCGAGTGAGGTGGCGGCGTCCTAGCACGCCACGCCTAAATTTAAATTGGTAAGCGAACGTCTGGTTTTGCCAGCGTGAGCGCGGGAAGGTGTCTGGGGCGAATTACCCAGCGCCACCGAAACCCGGAAGCGCGGGAGTCCGTAGCCGCCAGAGGGATCGAAAGATCCGCTTCCGGGTTTTTATTTGCTCACAAGTTTTATCACTATGATTTTTGCACTGGTAAAGTGGGACCAGTTCGTCGGCACGGTCGGCTGCGCTTACGGTGCTCACCGACCTCTGATTTCAACCTCCGCAGCACCAGAGCCATCGAGGCAGAGGTTGAAATCAGGGCCTTCTCACTGGTCCCACTTTACCAGCATTATTCATTTGTTTTGGTTGTGAGCTTCTCGAGGGTTTTGTGGTAGGTTTCGTAGGTAGGTTGGCCGAACAGTACAAAGCGGACCAGTTTGATCTCTGGATGTCCTTCAAGATAATTCCGTACGGTTGTCAGGGCTATGCGCGCCGCATCCTCCATGGGATAGCCATAGGCCCCTGTGCTGATGGATGGAAATGCAATGGATTGGATCTTCTGTCGGCTGGCCAGAATCAGGCAGTTCTCATAAGCGCTGGCCAGAAGTTGTGCCTCACCCTTGTGACCATCCCGATACACAGGTCCCACGGCATGGATGACGTATTTTGCCTTCAGTTTTCCGCCGGTGGTGATACGCGCCTCGCCTGTGGGGCACCTGCCCAGCTTTTTGCATTCCTCTAAGATCTTAGGTCCTCCGGCCCTATGGATAGCGCCATCCACGCCTCCGCCACCCAGAAGGGTAGTATTGGCTGCGTTGACGATGGCCTCGGTGTCCTGTTTCGCGATGTCTCCTTCCACCAGTTCCAGTATGGACTGGTTTACGGTGATATTGAAGAATCCCCGCCTGTCAAGGCTGGGACTGGGCTCACTATGCTCGCTCATGGAATCGGCTTTCGGCTGATATGGGGTTCGTACAGGATCTGAATCACGTTCCCATCCGGATCTGTCATATAAAATGACACACTTTCATCACGATGAGTCTTGAGCGGCTTCACAATAGGTGTGCCGGCCTGCTGCATAACTTGAAAGATTCCTCGCACGGCATCGGGGCTTTCCACAATGAACCCGAAGTGATCCATCGTCTGCCCGGTCCCTGGCTTAAATTGATCCATCTGTTCTTTGGGGATCTGGTGCAGGGCGAGATTATCACAGCCGGAACTGAGATAGACGTTTTCGGGATCAGGTTCCCACACCACCTTCATGCCCAATAGGCCTTCATAAAAAGAACGAGCCTTAACCATGTTCCTGACCCGCAGGGCCAGATGCCTGAGCCCCTGGAGGCCAAATTGCGGTTTCATCGTCATAGATGTTTGTCTATTATAGGGGCTCGCGTCGCCGGTATCTTCTGTGGGGGCCCGTGCGGCAACCCAAAATGCTGGTCCTCCGATGCCCCCACGCCCCGCGCTCGTACAGGCCTAGCCTGCACTCGCTTTCATAGTCCCCCTCATGCTCGCCTTGCTCGCTGGGTATTTACTGGATGGTAATGCAGAATCCTATCATTTAGGAGAGACGGGGGTCAAATGTTCAGTGGGTTCCGCGGCTAAGGATACGGGCTCTTTAAATTCTGGGTAAGAAGCTTCACGGAACGGGGTCAAACTGTTTTCCCATGATCGAAAGATCTTGAGGATAGCGGTCGGGAATGGAAAATTGGAAATCTGCCTGAAAGAGACCCAGCGACAGATCGTGGCCCTTTGAGGCGAGCCTGAAATGTAGTGGCATACAATGGGGTGATAGGTCATCCGAAGATGGGTGAAGGTGTGGCCCACAGGCTGCATGATCTGGTTCATCTTCACCTCGACTCCCCATTGATCCATTAGTGCCTGCCTGGCCTCTTGAATGTCATTTGGGTTGGCGATTGGAACTTCCGGAAGTCCCCACAGGCCTCCCAGAAGTCCCTGCTCCGCCCTTTTTATGATGAGGATCTGCTGTCCACGTTGGATGATGGCCACCATCATATGGCAGTGGGGAAGTGCCTTTCGGCGAGTGGTTAATGGGATGCGTCCTTGTATACCAAGCCGGAATGCATGACAGAGGTCACGAACAGGGCAGAGCAGGCATGAAGGGCTCCTTGGTGTACAGATGGTCGCCCCAAGGTCCATCAAGGCTTGATTCAGCTCTGCCACATTGTCCCGGGGAAGAATACGCTCAGAAAAATCCCAGAGCTGTTGCTGGACAGTATGGTTTTTCCGTGAGGTCTCGATCACCAGAAGGCGAGAAAACACCCTTCGGAGATTTCCGTCTAGGATGGGTGCCCTCTTTCCAAATGCGAAACTTGCAATTGCCCCTGCAGTAGATCGTCCCACCCCGGGCAATGTCTGGAGCAGGGAAAGATCAGGAGAAAATTTTCCTTTCCACTCCTTGACCACCTGCTGTGCGGCCCGATGAAGATTTCTGGCACGGGCATAGTAGCCCAGTCCTTCCCACAGTTTTAAAACCCGCTGTAGAGGTACACGAGCCAGGGCCTGTACCGTAGGGAGGACCTTTATAAAACGCCGATAATAGGGAAGGACTGTGGCGACTTGGGTCTGCTGGAGCATCACCTCCGAAACCCAGATCCTGTATGGATCGCGGGTCTGTCGCCAGGGGAGCCTTCTGCCTTCCTGGCGGTACCAGTCCAGAAGCCTTTTACGAAAGCAGACCAAGTCCGGTTCAGGCAGATAGGCTTCGCCTTTCCCCTTCTTGGATTTATTGGGCAAGTCTATTTTCTGCCTAAGACAGCGTCTTTACAGGCTTTAGCCACTCGGAACTTGACGACACGCTTGGCCGGGATTTTGATAGGCTCTCCGGTCTGGGGATTACGACCCATACGGGCCTTTCTGTTGACCAGGACTAATTTGCCCAGCCCGGGCAGCGTGAAGGTGTTCTTGGCCTCTCGGTAGGCCAGGGAAGCCAGTTCTTCTAACACCTGGACAGCCAACTTCTTGGTGCTGCCAATTTTCTTCGCTAACTGATCTGCAACCTGGGACTTCGACATTGCCTTTGACATACAGTACTCCTTTCAGGTTAATGAATGACGATCTGGTTCCTTTACCCGATGCTGCCTTTCTAAGGACTGAGGCGTGTTTCATGATTGCCCTGAATGTCCTAAAACTGGGCGAAAGTATAAAACGAAGAATTAAAAAATGCAAGGGAATTTTAATGTTACTGCCAGGTGTAACCGTTAATGCTGACTGAAACAAACATTTCACAACCTTTCTTGATCATTTCCACTTGACACTACAGCCCACCACTGGAGTTTCTGAAACGGTAGGTGCCCGTCCTGCCAGCACCGCTTCCAGGGCGTCTTTAAGATCTTGTGAATGGACCTTTGTGGGATCTTCATAATGATCGTCGACCCGGCCATGATAACGCAGCTTGCCTTGAGCATCAAAGAGAAAAACCTCAGGAGTTCGAGTTGCTCCATAGGCCTTTGCCACAGACTGATCTTCATCGTGCAGATAAGGGAAGGGATAGCCTTTAGTCTTGGCCCGTTTGATCATTTCGGGATAGCTGTCATCTGGGTATTTTACTGGGTCATTGGCATTGATCAAAGCGAAGGCCACACCACGGGGTCCATAGGTTTTTCCGAGTTGGATCATCCGGCCTTCCCAGGCCTGGACATAGGGGCAGTGGTTACATGAGAAAATGATTACAGTGGCCTGTTTGCCTTTTGATAACTCTTCTGCGCTGATCACCTTGCCATCCACATTCTTGAGCTTAAAAGCAACGATGGGGCTTCCGATTGCTAGTGACATCTGTCTCTCCTTTCTGTTATTTTAAAACCGAATCAATGGCATTGCAGATCATCTCCTCCGATGGTACAGGTGTAATACGCCCATCAGGTGTGTGATAAATCCGGCAGTTCAGCCCGATTCGTTGAGCCTGTGCTCCCTTTAGGTCAATATCCTCTCCATTAATCCGGATGGTGGGGGAGCCACAAAAATTCCATTGTTTGGCGTCTTCTTCTGTCTTAATTTCGATTCGGGCCACTTGGGTCTTTAAATTTTTTTCTCTAAGGATTGCTTGCAATCGCTCCCATGTCAGGCCATGGGAGGGACATTCTTCCCAGAACAAGAATTCTATTTTTATGGGTTTCTTGAACATGATGGGTCTATTATAAGAAACGTACTCACAGAAAGTCCAGTGATCTCATCGCCTCCACCTCATTAGAATCTTTACCACTTCCTGCTGCTTAAAAAGCTCTTGATGCAGTGTGTTGTGATTGGTACAATAGGCGGAAATTGGTAGAGCTATCAGATGGGAGGGAAGTACACATGGCGGAGTACAAAGCGCAGATTTTTGTCTGTATCAACAGCGAGGGGGCAGCGGATAAGCGCCACTGCGGGGACAAAGCCGGAATGGCCATCCTCCAGGCCTTTCGGGAGGCCCGGACCCGGCTGGGGCTGGACAAGGAGATCACCGTCAGCAAGACCGGTTGCACCGGCCAGCATGCCAAAAATGCGGTGAATGAAACCACCGTGATCGTTTACGGGCCCGATCCCCAATTGGGGGGCGTCTGGTACAAGGCCACGGCGGCGGACGTGGAAGAGATCTTCCGGGAACATATCCAAAATGGCCGTGTGGTGGAGCGCCTTGTGAACCCAGCCATGTGCGTGAAGTTCCAACCATAAGTATCAGATTAAAATTTGACTCTCACCTTATAGGCGAGCTTGGCCTCTTCGTCTTTCTTTACCGGGATGTCAAACTGCACCGTGTGGGCCTCGATCTTTTTGTATTCATGAGAGCTTCGCAAAATTGTCCAGTCCCCGGGAATCGGTTCAATCACACTCACCGTGACCGGTGAATCCTTGTGGTTTCGAATGCTAATCTCGAAGGCCACTTCATAAGTGGATTCACCTAATTTACGCCAGTCGGTCTGTTTTCTTTCGGCCACTACGTCGAAGGCCTCTCCCATCTTGATCTTGACGGTTTCATCTTTTGGGGTGTGGTCAATGTGATCCTCTCCCACAAACTGAAGGCCGCCATCTGTATCGGCCTTATAGACCCTCACCGTCCCTTTGGGAAGGGGCATGCCTAGGTGATGGTCCTTCTTGTTGGCCATCTCTATATAAACGCCGACCTTCTGGTTTGAGATGGGGACTCCATACTGGGTGCGATAGTAGTAGTCTGCCCCGTAGTAGAGAAATCGTTTTGTGATGGGCACCTGGTTTGCGTTCAACAGGCTCACCTGCTTTGTTTGATTGTTCTTTATAGTGGTGGGCCTTTGAAGGTTGTAAAGGTGGTATTCAAAAAAGGCCTGCTCGGTAAAGGGGGACTCTGGAACCTTTGTTTCCATCTTGGCCAGTCTAAGAACACCTTCTCGTCCGCCATACTCATCCAGGACCCTGTTAACATCCCCCGCCACCAGCTTGAGCCTAGCGTTTCGGTAAGTGGCCCCACTTTGGTTATTTAAGGTCACCCAGCCGGTCAGGTCCATTCCCCGATCTTCCTTGTCCAGGACCATCACATAATCGGCCTTCCAGTTGATCCCCTGGGTCAGGTAGGTGGCTTCTATTTTTTGGGGACGATCCAGGCTGTTTTCTAACTGCCATACCAGTGTAGGTTTTGCGATAAGGTTTTCGGGAAGACCCGGGAAGATGAGTTTTCCGGGATGATCTGTAAAAATCCGATTCCCCATCCGGTAGACCAGGCCGCTGTTGGTGCTCAGGATCGTGATAGGAACCTCCGCGCCATCTTTAAGTACCTTGATCTCTTGTCCTACGAATTTATCCAGCAGCTTCTGTGGGGTGAGCAGATCATATTCGTAGTTTTGTTCCAGAACCTCCAGATTGGAAGGATCAGTCAGGGACTTGATATGCACCGTTTGGGGCATGATCTGTGCAGCTACTTCTGTGAATTTGAGATCGGTGAATCCTTTCGGCAACCGGATCTGCCGAATATCTTTCACAAGCCCGATGTTGCTGTTGTAGACCGTGACCGAGACCTCTTCTTGATCCTCAAGGGTGGTGGTGAGATCATGGGGTTTTGGAAGTTGATTAGATGCCTGGCTTCCCATTGACTGAAATGAGAGAATAAGGGGCACAGCCACAAGGGCGAGGGCTACGACTTTTAATAATATTTTCAGTTTGCTCATTTTATCCTCCTCTTTAGGTTCTTAAGCTATTAGACAGAGGAGGAGAGCAAAAGGTTCCAGGAATTTTGTTTTTTAGATTATTTTAGTTTTTCAGGTAGTTGCAGTATCAGTCTGATCCTTAGGGGTGGGGGAGCTTCTTGAGAAGGCTTAGGTGCCGCTATGGAACCCGTAGGTATTTCTGGAGCAATGGATGATTCTTTAACCTTTCCTAAAGAGGCTAGTTCTGTTTTAAACTGATTGTAGCGGTTCTCTGGGAGTGTGAGCCATATGGTCTGAGGTTTCAAGAGAAGGTCCTGTTTAAATGCATTGCTACTTTCTGTGGGTGGAAGATATTCACCTCCCACTTTCTGGACGAGGGCCTCGAGTTTTGGAGCCAGAGCCTTCATCCCTTCAAGGGGTTCATTGGGTGTCAAGGTCAGTTCATAGTCGGCCATTCTGACGGAGGGTGAAACAGGTGCGGAGAGTGCCTTTCTGGCTGGCATTTCTTTGGCAGTGCTTTTACTCGAAGCTTCCAGTTTACTTCTTTTCTCAGACTGTAGGATACCGGCTCCTTGGTCTGCAGGTTTATTTTCTTTTTTCAGATCTTGTCTCCCACCTGTGGCTGTCGAAGCGGTTTCATCCATCTCTCTGGATTTCGGTTCAGATAAAAAAGGAGAGGGGGCGGCTGGAGATTGAGAATAAAGCTCTATGCTGGCTGGAGGTTGAGATTCTGAGGGTGCTAATCTGGCTCTTTCTATCTCAACCGGTTTATTGACCTGATAAAGATAGACCGCTAATCCACCCACCAGAAGGATGGCCATGGTGTGAATCGGAATTTTGATTCTGAGGGGCACGAAAAGACGCTGCCACAGGCTTGGCCTCTCGGCTTCTTCTCTGACCCGAGCCATCACCCTTTGAGAAAAACCGGGTGGTGGTTCGATAGAGGGAAGATCGGCTACGGCCTGCCGTGTCTGGGCCAGAGTTTGCGCCTCCGCCTGGCAGTGAGGACAGGATGAAAGATGGTCATGTATACTGGTGTGGTTCTCGGCATCCAACAGGTTTTCAATATATTCTGAGAGTCTTTCTTGGACTTGATCACACCTCATTTTTGCACCTTCGAATAATAAGGGATCAGCTTGATCTTCAGGGCCTGTCTTGCCCTGTGTAGTCTAGATTTCACGGTTCCCAGGGGGATACCCAAGACCTTGGCGATCTCCTCATAAGAGACATCCTGAAGATCGTGAAGGAGAATGATCATCGCATCATCAGACTCAAGGCCGTTCAACCCTTTCTGGACTAAGTCCTGAATCTCCTGCTGCTCGGCTGCCTGAGCCGGATTCGGCCCAGGATGGGGAATGCTTGCCACCAGGTCCCCATCTCCTTCGGGATCGGCTATCTCCAATGGCACCCTGCGCTGCTGTGAGGTGATCAGGCTCTTTCGCCGGTTCTTTGCTTGATTGATGGCGATTCGGTATATCCAGGTGGAAAAACTGGACTCACCCCGGAAGCTTTTGATAGACCGATAGGCTGAAAGGAAGACCTCCTGGGCTGTATCCGCAGCTTCATGATAGTCCCCCAGCCAGCGGTACAGCAGATTAAATATGGTCTTTTCATGCCGCTGGACCAGGACTTCAAAGGACTCGGTCTCTCCGCCCTGGACCTTCTGGACCCATTCCCAGTCGCTTTTACTCCCATGATCCATTAGACACCACAACCCGCAAAAAGGTTCCCCAGATCAGCTATGATCTACAATCATAGTCCAATTATAGCCGAAGAGGATGACTATTATAGGGGCTCGCGTCGCCCCCTCCCAACCTCGCTTGCGTAACGCCCCGCAGGGCTTGCTTCCCAAGCCCGAGGAGCGATAGTCTTGTAGACGGTTGAAGGTCAAAAGCTTATTCTCGCCTACCGACCCTTCGGGTCAGGCTCGACAGCGCTAGCGTGGTGGCCTCCCCCTCTCGCTCGCTTCCGCTCGCTGGAGTAGATACCCACGGGCAATGTGAGCCAATTGAAAAGTGCTGCATAAGCCTCTGCCCGTGGGTATCTACTTTATGAAGACAAGAAATAAAAATGGTTTGTGGGACCGTGCCCGTGGCCGATGGCCAGTGAATGACGAATGGCCTCGGTGATGTAAGCCTTGGAGACCTTGACCGCTTCTATTAAATCTTTGCCCAGGGCCAGATGGGCGGCAATAGCGGCAGAATAGGTACAGCCAGTGCCGTGGGTGTGGGGTGTGTCTATAAACTCGCCTGGAATGGTCGTAAAATTCTTTCCATCATACAGAAGATCGGTAGCCGGTTGTTCAGAGAGATGCCCTCCTTTGACTAGGACATTGGCACACCCCAGCTTGTAGATCCGGCTTGCGGCCTCTTTGGTATCCTCCAGAGTGGCTATGGACATATTGGCCAGACTTTGAGCCTCATGGATGTTTGGAGTGACAATACGGGCCAGTGGAAGCAGGTCTTTTTTAACCTGCTCGATGGCATCCGGTTTTAATAGCTCACATCCGCTCTTGGAGATCATCACCGGGTCCACCACCAGGTTTTTGATCTTCAACGCCTTAAGCTTCGCAGAGACCCACTTGACAATCTCGGCCGAAAACAGCATGCCGGTCTTGACCCCACCGATTTCAAAATCATCAAAGACTGCATCGATCTGGGCTTCAATGATATCCTGTGGCAGCGGATGAACCATCGTGACTGTCTTGGTGTTCTGGGCCGTCAGGGCCACCAGGACAGAAAGGGCAAATACCCCATTGGCCTGGATGGCTTTGATGTCGGCCTGAATTCCAGCACCACCGCCTGAGTCGGAGGTGGCAATGGTGAGGACCTGCTTTAGATAGGCCATTTCTCCTCCTTCCAGGCCATGTCCCAAAACATGTACTCGTATCGTGAGCTGATCACGAAATGTGATTCCATCCGCAATTTTTCGCCCGCCCCCGCATTCTTCACCCACTGGTCTACTTTGTCCCTCATCCATCGGGCCACCTCGGCAAATTCCGGTGAGGCATAGAGACTGAGCCAGTTTTTGTAAGGGTGGTTTACCGGTGGTGGGCCGTTTCTGAGCAAATGGGATCCCACCTCACAATAAATCCAGGCGCAGGGCAACGCAGCCACTGTGATCTCTGCTGCTGTTCCCGTCTCGGCCACATGCAGGAGATGCCGGGTATAGGCATAGTTGGTGGGGGCCATGGGCATGGCGGTCATTTGCGGTTCAGTCATGTTCCAGAGCTTTCCATAGTCTTGATGAAGGGCCCTTTCCACCACAATGGTGTCCGAGGCCAGTTTTGTAAAATGGCCCATGCTCTCGGTTTCCGGGGCTTTGCAGGCGGCTGCGGCAAACACCCTGGCCAGCTCGAAAAGGAACAGGGCATCCTGAAGGATATAGAACCTAAATTTTTGCTGAGGCAGGGTCCCATCCCCAAGACCTTTCACAAAAGGGTGAGTAAACTGGGCATCCCAGACGGGCTGTCCAATTTTTTTAAGATGCTCACTGAAACTCATAAAAGATTCCCTCTAAAAACGTTTTGTTAGAAAGCCTATTGTAGCATTGCCGGATACCGGTTTTCAATGACAGGGAACTATAGTTTATATGGCCAGCAGAGACAGAATGACGAGGATGGCCATGGCAATCAGGCAGGAGGCATAAAAGATCAGGCCATAGTCTCTTAGGGGGCGTATCTTCCAATGTTCGGGATAGAGGGGCTTATCTGGTAGGTAAGTTCCGGGTTCAAATAGGCCCAGGGCTTTTTCGATCTCGATCACGCCCAGCTTGGCCTGGGCATGGCGGCGGCTGTGCTGCTTCAGCTCGACGATAATGATTCCCGTAAAAATGATCACACCCAAGATGAGGAGCCATGAAGAGATGGCAAAGTAAAGGATCAGAAACAGCAGAAATAATAAAAATCCGCTGGCCAGGCCGGCAATTTTCATTGTCTGGTCCCGCCGGTCAAACACTTCCTGCTTAAAAATCGGATACAACCTCCGAAGGGTTTCCAGTTTTTGCGGATCAAGGGTTTGGTTTTCCATAAGATCTACCTTTTAATCTTACATCATAATAGCATAAAACAAAAAAACATAAGAGCAAGGCCAAACTGGGGTCAGTTCGTCGGCACGGTCGCCTGCGCTTACGGTGCTCGCCGACCTCCGATTTGAACCTCCACAGCACCAGAGCCATTGATGCGGAGGTTCAAATCAGGGCCTTCTCACCGACCCCAGTTTAGCCTTGAGAAATCTCAGAAAGCCTTCCCACCCGAGCGTCGCAGGCCAGGCATCTGGCTCTGCCAGTGACTGGCCGGGGCGTGGGGGTATCGGAGGAGCTACTGCACCGCACGGGCCTCCACATCATAACGCCGGGTCAGGGCCGGAGCCTCGGAGCAGCGAAGGAACAAGTCGAGCGACAACGCTTGACGGGAGTGGAGGATTGTTCTAGGATGGGGGCGAGAAAACACTTATAAGGCATATCGGTGCTCGGCCCTGGACTACGGGCCTTTGCGCCACCCTGCCGGCAGGCAGGTACGTTACCGAGGAAAGGAGGGTAAAGTCATGGCAGAGGCAAAGAGAATCGGTGTGGTTTTATCCGGATGCGGAGTAATGGACGGGGCCGAGGTCCAAGAATCGGTCCTGACCCTGCTGGCTATTGATCGGGAAGGCGCCCAGGCCGAGTGTATGGCTCCCAATATGCAACAGATGCATGTGATCGACCACCTCACCAATAAGGAGGTTCAGGGTGAAAAGCGAAATGTGCTTGTAGAGGCAGCAAGGATTGTTAGAGGGAATATTCGGGATATTAGGGATATTAAGGCTGATACAATTGATGCCCTCGTTTTCCCGGGTGGGTATGGTGCGGCCAAGAACCTGTGTGATTTTGCCGTGAAAGGAGAAAACTGCCATGTCCAGCCGGATGTGGTGAGATTGGCCAAGGAGATGGTTAGGGCTAAAAAACCCATCGGCGTGGTCTGCATTGCACCAGCCGTAATGGCAAAAGTGGCACAGGAATTGGGCATCATCATCAAACTCACCATCGGGAATGATGCTGATACGGCTGCTACTCTGAGAAAGATGGGTATTCAGCATGTGGATACTCCTGCAACTGAAATTATGGTGGATGAAGAACACAAGATCGTCTCAACACCTGCATACATGCTTGCCCAGCGGATTTCAGAAGCGGCGACCGGAATTGAAAAGCTGGTTAAGACCGTTATCTCTATGAGTTAAAGTCTTCTTTGCCGTATTTATCTTTCCGGTATGGAAGGGTATAATCTTCCCATGCCCTTATCCCGGTTTCACTCCATTATTTCCAGATGGTTTCGGGAGCGCTTTGGTGAACCTACGCAGCCCCAGAGCCTCGGCTGGCCGGCGATTCTTTCAGGCCAGGATACACTCATCGCCGCGCCCACGGGCTCAGGCAAAACCCTGGCGGCCTTTCTAACCTGCATTGATCAACTGTTTCGGGATGGTCTAGCCCATGACCTTCCTGACCAGACCCGTGTACTATATATCTCCCCGTTAAAAGCCCTCAGCAATGATGTTCAGAGAAACCTGCAACAACCATTGGAAGAAATTCAAAAGCTGGCCTTTCAGGAGGGCTTTCTGGCCCCCGAGATCCGTGTCCTGGTCAGGACCGGCGACACGCCTGCCTCTGAGCGGCAAGCCATGGTTCGAAAGCCCCCTCATATCATCGTCACCACACCGGAATCTTTTTATCTTTTGTTGACGGCACAAAAGAGCAGAAAGATGCTCAAGACCGTCCAGACCGTGATCGTGGACGAGATCCATGCCGTGGCTAAGGACAAGCGAGGCTCCCATCTCTCCCTTTCCCTAGAGCGGTTGGAGGCTTTGTGTGATCAGCGGCCGGTGCGCATCGGGCTTTCGGCTACACAGCGGCCCATAGACGAGATCGCCCGATTTTTAGTTGGAACGAGCCATCTGGATTCTAAAGGAATGCCTCGCTGCAAAATTGTGGACGTGGGCCATGATCGCAAGATGGACCTGGCCATTGAGATTCCAAAAACTCCATTATCCTCCGTCTGTTCCCTTGAGCAGTGGCAGGAAATTTATCAACGCCTTTCCGACCTTGTTCAAAGCCACCGGAGCACATTGATCTTCGTGAACACCCGAAGGCTGGCCGAACGGGTGACCCACAACTTAAGCGAGCTTTTGGGCAAGGATTCAGTATCCTCACATCACGGAAGCCTTTCCAAGAAGATCCGGTTGGAAACGGAACAGCGCCTCAAGACGGGACAGCTCAAGGCCGTAGTGGCCACCGCTTCTCTGGAGCTTGGGATTGATATCGGGTTTGTGGATTTAGTGGTTCAGATTGGCTCACCCCGTTCTATTGCCACATTTTTGCAGCGAATCGGAAGATCAGGACATGCTTTGGGCCTGACGCCCAAAGGCAGGCTGGTCGCCCTGACACGAGATGAATTGGTGGAGTCCGCCGCCCTGATTCAGGCTGTGCGTAAGGGGAACCTGGACAAAATTGCGGTTCCAGAGGTTCCTCTCGATATCCTAGCCCAGCAGATCGTGGCCGAAACCGCCTGCAATGACATGCAGGAAGATGACCTTTTTGCCATTAGCAAAAAGGCCTGGCCTTACCGGAATCTTTCAAAGAAAACCTTTCATGCTGTTATCGAAATGCTGAGCGAAGGTTTTGCGACAGGGTATGGAAGATCAGGCGCCTATCTCCATCACGACCGGGTAAATAAAAAAGTCCGGGCCAGGAGAGGGGCCCGCCTGGCGGCCCTCACCTCCGGCGGTGCCATTCCCGAACTGGCCGACTATCGGGTGGTGGCCTATCCCGAAAAGGTCCCGGTGGGATCGGTAAACGAAGATTTTGCGATTGAAAGCCTTTCAGGGGACATCTTTCTTCTGGGAAATCTCTCCTGGCGGATCCTTTATGTGAGAGGCGGTGAGGTGGCGGTGGAGGATGCCCACGGGGCTCCTCCCACCATTCCCTTTTGGGTGGGTGAAGCCCCTGGCCGAACATTGGAGCTGTCTCAAGCCGTCTCGGACCTTCGGTGTGAGCTTTCACAGCGAGCGGACCATCCCGGAGAGGCTATTTCCTGGCTGATGGATCAAATAACTATTTCGGAATCCAGTGCCCAGCAAATGGTGGAGTATGCCGCTGCCCAAAAGGCCGCCGTGGGAATTTTGCCTAATCAGGAGCATTTATTATTTGAGCGATTCTTTGATGAATCCGGCGGGATGCAGTTGGTGATCCATTCACCCTTTGGCGGTAGAATTAACCGGGCCTGGGGACTGGCCTTAAGAAAACGTTTCTGCCGGACTTTTGATTTTGAGCTTCAGGCCAGCGCCAATGATAACGGCATCGTCATCTCTTTAGGTCCCCAGCAGAGTTTTCCCCTGGAAACGGTTCCCAAGATGGTCAGAACAGATCAGGCTAAGGTGATCTTAGAGCAGGCCCTTTTAGCCGCCCCCATGTTCACCACCCGCTGGCGATGGAATGCCAATCGCTCCCTGGCCGTTCTGCGCCAACGGGGCGGTAAAAAAGTTCCCCCTCCCTTACAGCGGATGCGATCAGACGACCTTTTGGTCAAGGTCTTTCCCCAACAGATGGCCTGCCAGGAGAATTTACCCACAGGGGATATTCCCATTCCAGATCATCCATTAGTGACCCAAACCGTCCATGACTGTCTGCATGAAGCCATGGACCTGGATGGCTGGCTGAATCTCTTACAATCCATCGAAGAGGGCCGTGTCCAGATCACGGCCGTGGACTTAAGAGAGCCTTCTCCCTTTGCCTATGAGATCCTAAATGCCATGCCTTATGCCTTCCTGGACGATGCCCCCCTGGAAGAGCGCCGGGCCAGGGCGGTGGCCACCCGAAGGACATTGACCATCGAGTCGGTCAAGGACATCGGCAGGCTGGATCCGGCGGCCATTGAGCAGGTGAAAAAAGAGGCCTGGCCGTTGGTGCGTAATGCCGATGAGCTTCATGACGCCCTGACCGTCATAGGCCTGCTGCCTGCGGGGGAAGGCAGCGACTGGGGAGCTTATCTTCATGAGTTGATTCAGTCTCGTCGTGTAGTTGAAGCGGTAGGCACAGATTATTCCACCTACTGGGTGGCCACCGAGCAGTGGCCCATGGTGAAGGCCGCAAGGCCGGATTTGAAGGTTAAACTGGAGCCTGTTATTCCTGAAGGAGTCCGGCAGGATTGGACGGCGTCCGAAGCTTGGGTGGCCTTGGTTCGGGGAAGGCTGGAGGTGGTGGGACCCACTACAGTAGTCAGGCTCTCTAAAGACCTGGGTCTGGAGCCTTCTCATGTGGAAGCGGCTCTTTCTGCTTTGGAAGGCCTGGGGATTGTCCTTCAAGGCCGATTCACACCCAATGCCACAAACACCGAATGGTGTTCAAGACACCTTTTAGCTCGAATTCACAGAATGACATTGGATCATTTGCGGCGGCAGATCCAACCAGTCACTGTGGAGACCTATTTTCAATTTTTGTTCCGCTGGCAGCATATTGAACCTGGAAATCCGTTGCACGGTCAGGAAGGAGTGGCCTCGGTCGTTGATCAGCTTCAGGGGTTTGAGATTCCGGCCATAGCCTGGGAGCAGACCATTCTGCCCATGCGGATTGCCAAGTATGATCCCAAATGGCTGGATGAACTCTGTTTAAATGGCGAGGTGACCTGGGGAAGGATCAGTGCATTGAACATCAATGAGGACAATACCGTATCCCGCATACGGATGGCCAACAGGGTTTTACCTATCTCGATGATGTTCCGTGAAGATCTTATCTGGCTTCAAAAACCCCAGCAACCAGGGCTGGACCTGTTTTTGTCTCATCCGGCAAAAGCCACACTGGATGTCTTAAAGAAACAAGGGGCGTCTTTCTTTTCTGATTTATTGACAGCCACCCGCCCCGGCGGGCAGGCCCACTTACTTCCCACCCAGCTTGAGGAGGCCTTGTGGGAATTAGTGGCGGCGGGCCTGGTGACAGGAGATGGTTTTGCAGCCATGCGCTCTCTCGCCAATCCGTTGCGCAAACAAATAGATGCCAAGATCCGCCGCTTAAGGCAGCGTGGCCGTGCGGTTCATGCGGTCAGGCGGGGTGCAGGGCGATGGGCTATCTTTCCAGTTTCTTATGCGCAGATGCCGCGAGAAGAGATTGTGGAGGCCTGGGCCAGACAACTTTTGTTGCGATATGGGGTTCTTTTCAGAGACCTGATGGCCCGGGAAGACTGCGTGCCTGCCTGGTATGAGTTACGTCCTCTTCTGCGCCGGATGGAGGCCAGGGGAGAGGTCCATGGAGGACGGTTTGTGTCGGGTGTCAGCGGGGAGCAGTACTCCCTCCCCGAAGCCGTGGAATCTCTTCGTCACATCCGTGAGAACAAACCCCAGCCCCATGTGGTCTATCTCTCTGCAGTAGATCCTTTAAACCTCATTGGCATTCTCACCCCTGGCCCTCGCATCCCTGCCCAGGTTTCCAATATCGTAGCTTTCTACGGTGGGATCTTCGTGGGCTCATCCAAAGGCGGCGAGGTGTGGGTGGATGAAAAATTGGATAAAGCTGTTGCCGAAAAGGTACAACGCACCTTATCTTCCGGCCGCTTGATCCATCTGGATCCTGCTGCAAGGGGTACTTAAAAATTAAGACGCTACCGAAAGGTCTACAATAGAATTAAAATGAATGTTAGACGGCGAAAACAGAAAGTGCGGTCGGATCGACGACCACCTCAGATGACTCCTGGTAAAGCCTATATTGAAAGGCTTCTGAATGATGACTTCACGCTGCCCGCCTCGCTTTACTACGATTCGGTATTCTTTTACAGTCAAGCTGTTGAGGCGCAAGCATCTAAGGATATTTACGGTACGGACCGTTATCTCCGTGCTGCCGTATATGCAGCGTTTGCTTTTCTTGAGGCAGACCTAAATCAAGCGGCATTTGGACACGCTCAGGCACACGGCTTAGTATTGGAACCGATCACGAGAGATATATTGGAAGAGAAGGAAACTAGGATTGACGATAAAGGTTATATAGTCCGTGCCACAAAGTACTATCCGCTAGATGTGCGTTTTTCTTTCATTGCTCAATTCTTGAGCGGAAAAGAATTCGATCGTAGCACGGAGCTATGGTCACGGTTCCAGGAAGCAAGGCGAATCCGAGACGTATGGACTCATCCGAAACCACCCTTCGATACGTGGTCTCTAGATTTGAGTGCTGGTGAGAAGGTTATGAGGACTGTTCGTGATATTTGGGTGGAACTATCCAGGATGATGGAGCTCGATCCGCCTCCTTGGATGGTACCCTTTGAGGTCGCATTAAGTTCTGTAAAGAAAAAATCCGGGTCGGGCCTTTGAGCTGCCCCCTAAAGACCCCCCACGCCCGCATTCGGCGCGACCTGCGGGGCTATTCGCCCCTTGAGCTGCGCCTCAGGCGTGCTTACAAGGTGCAAAAGAGGGTTTGATTGATATGGAAATGTGCCCTGGGTCCATTTTGCTATAAACGCGTGCATGAAAGAGGGTGATATAATTGAATCTATATGAACCATAAACTCGATCAAATCATAAAAATTGCAGAGGATGTATATAAAACACTGGGATCAGGACATCCAGAAAGTATCTATGATAAGGCCATGCAGGTTGGATTGCGCTTATCGAAAATCAAATATGAGAACCAAAAAGTTATTGAATTAAAATATAAAGACCACAATGTGGGGGAGGCTTACCCTGATCTGGTTGTGTGGCTGTCAAAAAATAGGACAATTCTGGAATTGAAAGCGGTTAGTGGTGAGATGGGACCATCTGAGGAACAACAACTCAAAAACTACATGAAAATTTTAAAGGTTAAATATGGCCTTTTAATTAATTTCCAACAGCCAGGCAAAAAAGATGGCAAACCAAGATTAGAGATAAAGAAAGTTTCTCTCTGATTACGATGCGAAAAAAAATAGAGTCCTACAATAGAGTTTCTCCATGCCAAATTATTCTTGATATCGAATCGAGGAATCATCTCAGCGGTGATTGTGGAGGAGATCCTTCGAAACTACTAATTGGCTTGATAGGTGTTAAATCCCTTGCAGAAGATAAATTCTATTTTTTTGACGAAAATACTTTGGGTGAATTAAAACACATTCTGGACAATGCTGAACTGATCATCGGTTTTAATTTGGTTGGACATAATGGCATTGATTATAAAATGCTTGAAAATTACGGGATTGATACTGAACCACTATTGCCAAAAACTTATGATGTTATGACCGTACTCATCAGATCATTTGGTTCATTCAAGGGATTAAATTTAGACAATATTGCAAGAAATACGTTTAATATATCCAAAAAGAAGATTAAAACACCTAACTACAAACTAATTCAAAACGGACAGGTAGAACAAGTTAAAAATAATCTGAAGCGTGAATTAGAAATAATCGAAAGGCTTTTCTTAAAGGTAAAAGAAGGGGGTTTGATTAAGTTCGAAACTTCATGGGGGTTAATAGATGAGCATGAGCTGCCTTTACTAGAAGGGTTCCCTAAAAGGGGAGAAGAAATTGTTGAGTTTTATGATTTTCCCATTGCGGGCATGAGGTTGCAGATTAAGGAGATTTTTGATGAGATTGTCAAATGCAAAAAATGTAAGAAGTCATGGAGAATTAAAAGCATTTGTTATTATGGCGACACGATGCCTGAAAAAGTATATTGCTCTAATTGTAATAATATTCTGATTGAAGTTAGAACTAGTTTATTAGGAGTACAAGTTAGTATTTTTGAAAAGGAAAAACGGGCCGCGTCTTGAATTTGATATGCTATTAAATAAATCCTGTTCCATTGCGGAAGCGCTGCCCTCTGCACCCCTGCGACGGGGCCCTGCCGGCAGGCAGGCTCATCCAAGGCCCCTTTCGATTCCCCCGGATTTAGGGGACAAGCCCCCTAAAGGCCCCCACGCCCACATTCGGCTCGATCTGCGGGGCTAACGCCCCTTGGACTGCGCCTCAGGCGTGCTTACAAGGCGCAAAAGAAGGTTTGATTTATAGATAAAAAATCAGGTGTTTACTCTTGATACTTCAAAAAGCGTAAAGGATGGACGACACAAAAGCAGAGATCTGACACCATGGTTTGTGCTGGACATACCCTATAGGTTTGTCTCAATAATCTGTATTATCTTAGAATACGCAGCACTCAATTCTTTCACTAGATTTGACTGCTCCCCTTTTTTCAAGTGACTGGTCCGTGTTTTCCCTTTTGTAGTGTACGGATGAGAACCAGGTAATGTATTTCTTCGCTTATTCGTAACTCGGAAGGCATCCGCAATACCTGGATAGCATTTAGAAAATTTATTATTTTGATCGAGCATGACTCCAAACGTTAACAGCTCACCACTCTTTCTATTGATTATCCTAATCGTGCCTGGAAGTTGTTTTGTGCTAAGTAGCTTTTGGAGAGCTAGGAATAGGGCATGATTGAATGAGTTTTGGTAACTTAACCACATACTTCTCCCTGAGTCAAAGACCGGATCTGCCTGTGATAATAGCATTGCTGCTTGCCGGTATTCAGCATTAAAAAGTAACCTCCACTTTGTAGTCTTATTAACATTGTATCGTGATGCTATTATTTCACCAACCGGATCAACTGGAGTCGTCCCTGCCTGTATGATATTAAGCGTTCTGTAGACGTTCTGGACCTGTGTAGGTAGTATTAATGGATCTAGTCCGAAGTTCTGAGGAGTTAATTGTCTGCGTGCCAATGGTTCTGAGAGCACTAGCCCCGGTTCAAAAGCAGATCGTTTTAGCATTTGCTCCACTACGTCGCCTTTAGCAAACCTTGCTTCAGGTAGAATCGGAGCGAGGATGGCCTGCAAAAGAGCTTCTTGATAAAGCAAGAATTTGGAATAGTTGCCAAAGCCATGTTTTTCAGCAATACATAATAAGTGGCAGGCTCCCCATCTCTTTATAAAGGAGGCATCTCTGCCTTTTACGGTAGTTATTGCCTCATCAACCAGTCCGCGTATTTGTTCAGGAGATGCCATGCGTGCAAGAATATGCCAAAGCTCCCCTTCGACGTATTCATACGGGGTCGTTCTAATAATTTCGAGACAGGTCCGGATAACCCTCTCAGATTTCTTATAATTAGACAAATAGTAGACAAATGCTTCTATATGTTCGGGGTGTCTAGGCAGCAGACGCAACACATAATTGAGAATTACTGGTGATGGGCCAGCTCTGAATAAAACATAGCGTGCTCTTGATTTATCCTTAATAATTTGCCGTCTACCATCTCGTCCTAAGGACGATTGAAATATTCTGAGCGCCTGCTTCGTAGGTAAAACATCTGGTTTTTCTGATTCTCTATCAATATCAGGAGGTGCTAAGCTGGGCAGCATCCCAACAGCGGCTTTTAACGACCCGACATCCGAAATCGTATATTTTTTGACCTGTGGGATTAATCCTTTGTTTCGGCAGAGGATTTCAAGCCGAACTACAGCTCGACGTACGTCAAGTTCTGTCTTGCCGAAAAGACGGATGTCATCTACATAGCGAATGTACTTGAACGACTTCGAAAGTTCCTTGTCGATTGACAAAAGGAAACATTCTGAGAGAAAGTCTGACGCAATTGGCCCTTGTGGGATTCCATGTGCTAATGTTTCACTTAATCTTTCTGAACTCCAGCATTTAAGCCAAGTACAAACTTTCTCCATGAGATCATTGCCTTGGCTTCTTGGATATACGATCTTCAACAAAAGATCATGTGAGATGGTGTCATAAAACGCTGCCAGATCAAAGTGAGCGATCCACCGAAATCCTGATTTGTATAAATCTTCAATTGTTTTTTGAAAAAGCTTATAGGTTTTATGCCAATCTTTGAAAAAGAAAATACTTGACCCTTCCGATTCAACTATATTGCTAAACACATGCTTGAGTTGAAGGGGCTTGCGTTTATCGGATAATTTCAATGCAAAAAGATTCGCTATAGATTGAAGGACGATTTGATCTTCAATTGAAAGTAAACTAAGCGGACGCTGAAGGCCGGAAGGCTTAGGTAGATAAACACGAGTTGGGGGTTGTGGTTGATAGCTACCTTCTTTTAATCTGTGGCGAAGGTCTTTAAGGTTTTGGTCGATGGCGATTTCATATGCATAATAGATATCTCGAAAATATCTTTTATAATGGTGATTTAGCCCGGTTGTGATGCGCCGCCATGCCAGCAGAAGGTTGTGGATTGAAATCAGGTGATCAAAATCCATAGCTGTATCACCATTAGATCACACGCAACAGGGTCCTGTACTTTTGAATTTATGAAGCTGTATCGTGAAAAGAGGTTATCTCACACCTGCTGATCATATCATAACTCAGATGAACAGGTCTCGCATTAACACGTTTCGAGAAACAAAAGGACTAGGGAATCTGAATATGTGGTGACGCTGCCCCCTGCACCCATGCGACGGGGCCCCTCTTAGTGTTGGTACTAACGATAGTGGCGGTCTAATTCGGAGGCATATCGACGTCCCAATGTATCGGCCTTGTTATCCAGCCAGTCACTTAGCCGGGTTCGTCCTATGGGAGGGTCTTTTGAAACAAGAAGATTGTCCATCAGCGCACCCAGTTCATCCTGTGTTAATACCACGTCATTGACCAATCCTCCAACGATCCTCAGAAGAAAAAGTGAAAGCATCGGACTCGAATTAAAAAAGAGGGATCTGCTTCCAATCTTTCTGGCGATCAAGCGGACCATTTCTTCAAAAGTAAAGATATCGGGTCCTGCGGCATCCATAATCTGATTCTGCACATTCTGGGCTACCTTGACGGCCAATTCTGCCAGGTCATCTATGAAGATTGTCTGTAGACGGTACTGAGTCGGCTTCGGAATGGCAAAGATCGGGGAATGTTTCAAAAGCCAGGCGATATTATTAATGAGGATCTCCTCTTCCCCACCATAGACTAACGTAGGACGGATGACTGCGTAGGGTATTCTGGACTGGCTAACGACTTTTTCCAGAATGGCCTTTCCTCTGAAATAGGGATATGGAGAATCTTCGGAAGGATTCGAGACACTTATATGCACGATCTTTTGAACATCCGCTTCTTGAGCGGCTGCAATCAACCGCTTTGTGTTCTCAATAGCCTTTTCAAATGAGATATCCTTGTATGAAAAACGTACCCAGTAGGTGTTATAAAGGGTAGTCGCTCCGTACAGGCATTTTGTCAACATTGCTTGATTTTCGAAGTGAAAAGGTGAAATTTTCACCTGGTTTCCAAAAGGGTTAGGACGGTTTGGATGGCCGGTGAGAATCAACACCTTTTCCCCATCTGAAATAAGTCGCTTCGTTATATGCTTTCCTATATAGCTGAGGCCTCCGGTCACAACGTTCAATTCAGGCATCTGCACCTTTCATTTTCGGTATCTTTATCTGATGATACATAAGTGTATCATAGCCAGAAAATCAGGTGGCTTGGAGAAAAAGTGTCTTTTTGATCTGATCCTTCCTAAATTTTTGCGAACTTACAACTTCTGCTTTATATAGCAACATTGACACTCTTTGTATCCGGCGGTATCTTTCAAAAGGATTGTACTTTAAGGTAAAGCGATGTTACCAAAAACTTGGTACATAATATGTGCACCCGTGGCGGATCAGCTCACTAAAGCTGCCTTTCGTGCGCGAAATAAAGGCGATTTTGAAATGGCCGCCCTGTTGTACGTACAAGGGAGACGAATAAAAGGTTGCAGACTACTCAGGAATTTGAGCAAAAAACCCAGCAGCTATGAATGCGACTATCACGAATATACCAAAGCCATTAACAATAGGCCCAAGTGGGCCACCTCATATATTTTTTTCCACAGCCACCCCATTAGTGAAGGGCCGAGTTGTAGCGACGTTCGGTCTGCTGGCTTAAAAGAGCTTAATGTCATATTCGATTGTGTTTCGGGTACTTTTCATATGTACCGCTACACACGAAGCATACGGAAGGAAGCCAAAAAAAGCCACATTGGCGAGACATGGATAAAATCGTAAAAGCCTGCCAAAGACCGCTTTACGTTGAAACGGGAATAAGAAGCTTCGATTCCACGATATTAAAAGGGCGAAAACATCCCCAACTCATAAACACATTACGGAAGCAGATGTATGATTATTTGAAGCAGGTAGTCAGTTTGCTGAACAACCGAGGTTCTGGGGTTTCCATGTCCATCGAACTTCTGCACAGGGAAAGTATTTTGGTTCGTCTCTTTGAGGCGCTGGAATATTATGTTCAGTTTCCAAAGCATAAAAAGCCAAAAAAGCATTTAAAGAATCTGAGATATAACGAAATGGATTTCCTTGTTTGTTCTTACGAGATCTTCTATATCTTACAGAGTTACGTGATTTCGCAACAAGTCGATTGGGTCATATCAAATGAATTCTGACGAAAAGATGCCCAAATGAGCGTAATAATTTTTTTAATAATAGTTATTGTAGCTAGCCTAATATGTCATTTTTTAATAAAGTCTAATGTGGTAGCGTCTTTTATCTCTGCCAGTATAGCTGTTATCGTTTTTCAAGTTTTTAACTATTTCAACATTGGATATCTAGATCCATTTTTTATTATAGCCATGATCACCACAGGATTTATTGGCTTTTTTGTTTCATTCTTAATTGGTTTGGCTTTCTCATATAAAAGAAGAAAATTCAAAACATAGAACTCAGGGAATTAGGTCATTACATCTAATGCGCTCTAAACCGGATGCCCAGAATAGATAGAAAATTATGGTAAAGCTCAAGAACTGGTCAATCATTGGCTTGTTATGTCTTTGTATAATTATTTTTATCTTCGGGTTGCCATTAGGGATCAGGGAATACATCGTCCAGGCATATAAAATTCCCGCAGGAAGTATGGTGCCAACATTACTGATTGGGGACCATATACTCGTGAAAAAATATTCCATTTCCAAGAAAAATATAGAACGTGGGGATATCATTGTGTTTAAGTATCCAAAAGATGAGACGAAGGATTTTGTTAAACGTGTAATCGGATTACCAGGGGAGGTTGTGGAGATTCGTAATAAACAGGTCTATATTAATCAGCAACCTCTGGAAGAAAACTATACTATTTATGACGATCCTGTTGTTTACTCTCCAGAAACACAACCACGGGATAATTTTGGACCAGTTACTGTTCCCCAGGAGTCCTATTTTGTGATGGGAGATAACCGTGATCGCAGTCTGGACAGCCGATATTGGGGATTTGTGAAGTTCAACAAGATCAAAGGCAAAGCCTTTCTCATCTACTGGTCATGGAATAGACAAAATGAAGAGGTACGTTGGGATAGGTTTTGGAAGTCAGTAGATTAAGCCAGTGCTCTTGTACTCCTGCGACGGTGCTTCATCCCATAGCCTTTTTCTATCTCTCTGGGAGTTAAGTGGTGCGGCGTTTCAACCACTTAGTCGAAATGAGTAGTAAAACCAGACTGAAAGAAAGGCCTACGATTAGAAATTCAGGCATGAAGTTTTGCATCGTTTCAATTTCATTTGGTCTCACTGGAAGACCTTGATAATCTCGCCTACGTGTCACATATTCAGCGATCCAGGGATCCCACAGTTCCCAACTCATCACAATTGAAACAATCGAAGCGGTGAATAAGGGAATACCTACCAACAACGCTCTAAAACGAAGCCGAAAGATCTCATAAGCAATATACATTTCTAATGCGCCAAGTGCCAGATTAAGCAGGACTGTGGCGGCCTCCCCGGTTTGAACACCAAATACTGGCATTGGCGGAGTCCACATGGTCCAACGAATCAAAGTCTTTGAGCCTTCGAGGAAAAAGTAGACTCCCACTGCCAGAGTAAACCAAGACTCCGAATTCTTGATGTTGAGATCAACCAAGGGAATCCGGCCTTGCCAGATACGATCAAGTCCTGCTCTATGTGATCGCACCTTTATAAAGCGTATTCCGAGCATCATCGCTCCTGGGGATTGAAAGTTTAATCGAAGAAGGACAACCTCCAAAAGGCTGAAGATGAATAGGCGAACATACCAGGGCTGATTTGCAAGCTTAGGATCTATAAAATAAATAACGAACACAAATAATCCCCACATGACCGAGAAGATCAGAAAATCCAGATAGGCAGCGAGGAGGAGGCGTCCACGACTAGCGGGCATCGAACGGGTCAGGTCAATTGTTGGATCAAGAATTTCCAAATGGTCTTCTTGATTCGAAGTCATTTTCTTACCTGTTATTACTATTTTGAATTAAGTATACCAGAAGATGCTAATTATGGAGTGCTACCCCCAGCGCCCCTGCGACGGGGCCCTGTCTACCACTAGTCAGACTCATCCAAGGTCCCATTCGATTCTCCAACACCCTTTATTGACAAGCAGCCCAACCCTGCTATCCTTAACATGGATATAGTCAATTGTCCTTAGGCAGAATGAGCAATATTAGTCATGATTATTAGGATTGAGGGTAAAAGATGATGAGTAAATCTAGGATTGCTGTGATTCTCTTGTTATTCTTTTGTCTTCTTTCTCTTTCTGCCTGTAGTATTGATCCTCGGGGAGAGGGAAAGGGTCTGGATTTATATGATGAGATGATGCTAATAAAGGATGTTTTGTGGGGAGTGAAGGTCGGTGATTTTAAAGGGACAGTCAACGCCATTAAGAGTTATTGTGAAGGCGAAGAACGGCGCATGGAGCGAAGGCTTTGGAATCTGTATATGGCTGGAGAGGATGAAGGGGTAATCCCACTTGCGAACAAGTTTCTTGGAAAATACACTGCGTCACAAGAAAATTTTGAAGTCTTGCTGGTAAAAGCGGCTGCACATCAGAGATTGGAGCAGTATGATGAATCCATTTCATCCTATGAACGCAGTATTCCCTTCATTGAGAAGTTGAATAATGTTCAGCAGCGGAAATATTCTGGTGTCTTTTTTACACTGGCCCATCTTTATGGTAATCAAGATAAGATTGAGACGGCATTATCTCATGTGAAATACGGTTTGCTGTTAGCACCCCAGAATTTTTATTTTCAGATCTATCTGGGCGAGTTATACAAGAGATCAGGCCAGACCGATGTTGCCCTGGCCCATTATACGGATCTGTTAAGCTCATCTCAGGCAGTGGAAGAAGAAAGGGCGATCTTGAAAACAAAGATCCGGCAGATTAATCCATTGGCATTCACGGAAGATTTCAAGCCAATAAAGATAGCAAGTATGCCGTATTATAAGGATTTTTCTATCAAGATCCTGCCGATGAATCAGCACGACTCTGTTGTGCGGTTGGATGATATTTGCACTCTTCTTGAAAGCAAATTCCTGTTTGCATGTGAGGTCTTACCACCGGCGGAACTGGATGAAAATAAGATTATTGATCCAGAAAGAGACCAATATGATGCTGACAAGGTTCTTAGAGAACTCGCCAGGATTTATCCGCTTTCCCGAGATAGGAGATATCTACTCATTGCGATTACAGGGAAGGACATCTTCAGTGAAAATTCAAACTTCGTTTTCTCATGGCAGAATATGAACTGGGGTACGGGTGTGGTGTCATCCTATCGATTCATTACTCAGTTAGATGAGTTTTATGAACGGGAAATGGTGGCCACACGCAGGTTGGGAATTCAGTTTATCTCTACAAGCACATTTCTTCTTGGCTTTACCAGATCCACCAAATCCCATTGCCCGGATGCCTATCCCGATGGCCTTTCAGATTTCCTACAAAAAGGGTCACGGCTCTGTGCATCTACAATTGAGCAGAGGCATCAGCTTTTGGAGGACTTAAGAAAATTTGGCCTAACACCTACCCATTTTGATTCACACAAAGAAGAGGAGATTAACAGAGTCTATAAAAAGTACTATTTTACCTTTGAGTCGGTATAATCTTCTTTCCATTGTGATAGCGCTGCCCCCTGCAGCGATTATCTGTGGGGGCCCGTGCGCCTACACAAGATGCTGGTCCTCCGATGCCCCCACACCCCGCGCTCGCACGGGCAAAGCCCGATGCTCGCTTAGCGCGACGGGGCCCTGCCTGCCGGCTGACAGGCTCATCCCAGTCCCCTTTCGATTTCCCTAAAACTCCACGCCAGCTTCAAGACGACCTATGTCACTTCCTCATTTTATATTTTTGTTGAATGTTCTCACTATTTTCTTTACAGTGGAGTCCTAAGGGAGAAGCCGGATCTGGTTTTAGCTTCGCACAGGAGTCGGCGTCTAAAATTAGACCGTGATATAATCTTAGCCCAATAGGAGGACCAAATGAATTCGATGGATTCGATGAAGAAAGTTGCTTCGCTGAATACTACAAAGAGAGCCTTCTCTCTTTTTGAAGAGTTTAAGAACTTTGCCCTTAAGGGGAGCGTGATTGATCTTGCGGTTGGTGTGATCATCGGTGCAGCCTTCGGTAAGATTGTTGACTCGCTCGTTAAGCATATTCTCATGCCATTGGTAAGCCTTCTATTGCCGGGTGAAAAGGGTTATCTCGGATGGAAATTGGTGATGGGTAGTAAAGAGGTGCCGTACGGGCTCTTTATCGGGGAGGCGGTTAACTTCCTGATTGTTGCGCTGGCTTTGTACCTCTTTATCGTTAAGTTCCTGGGCTGGGCGATGAGGACCAGGAAGGAGGAAGCGGCCTCTCCACCACCGCTGACTAAGGATCAGCAGCTACTGATTGAGATCCGTGACCTGTTGAAAAACCAACGGGTATAACCTCCTCGATCTACGTCTTAGGCGGGCTGATAAGGTACATTTGATCGGGCTAAGCGTTATTTGAAGGCGCTTGCGGGATGATGATCCATCCGATGACGTAGGCGACAATCATGGGAATGATCGCTGTGATCAGGGCAATGAACACAAAGGCGAGACGTATCAGTGTGGGATCGACAGAAAAATACTCGCCCAAGCCCCCACAGATTCCGGCGATTTTTCGATCTTTCGATGAACGGTAGAGTTTCTTCACTTTCCTCTCCGCCAAAACCTGTTGATCGTATCATTATAATAACACATTAATCAATGTGCAAGGCTCCTTTCGATTTCCTATCCCGCTTCCTTGAGCTGCGCCTTAGTGGATGCTTTTTTCCATTTTCTACTTAATTGACAAGATTCCCAATACTGATAAGCTTATTAATGTTAAGCCTGCACTGCGAAGGTTATGAGGTAAGGCGATGGACCGTTTACAATTGGTGAATTCGGATGAGATCAAGTTATCTGAGCTGATTTCGGCGCTCTCCTATGCGTTAGATATTACAGAGGGTCAGCCACCTGGGCATTCTACGAGAAGCTGTATTTTAGGTATGCGTTTGGCAGCAGAAATTGGGTTATCTTCTCAACAACGCTCAGCTCTGTTTTATGCCCTATTACTCAAAGATGCGGGATGCTCCAGCAACGCAGCGAAGGTCAGTTCGCTCTTCGAGGCAGATGATCACTGGTTGAAGCGCGACACCAAGATTATTGACTGGTCCAACCTGCCTCAATCTCTTCTGTACGTCGCCTGTCATGCAGCTCCACATGGTTCCGTGATAGAACGAATAAAACAGATCTTTAAGGTTGGACTAAAAGGACCAAAATCGGCAAAGCAGCTTGTAGAGATTCGCTGTGAGCGTGGTGCCGATATCGCAAGGATGTTGAATTTTCCCCAAGAGACAGCGGAGGCTATTCGCGCACTCGACGAGCATTGGGATGGGAGAGGCTACCCCAGAGGTTTGAAAGAACACGAAATCCCTCTCATGAGCCGAATCATGTGTTTGGCGCAGACAGTCGAGGTTTTCTTTCGCACATATGGCATGATGGCAGCCTTTGAAATAGCGCAGAAGAGGCGGGGTAGATGGTTCGATCCTGGCCTAGTGGATGTGCTGGTTTCAATCAGTAAGGACAAGGATTTCTGGCAACGATTGAGCACAGAGGACCCACACCTGCAAATCTCAACACTGGAACCGGAGGACCATGCCCTTATGGTTGATGATGTCCAGTTAGATCGAGTTGTAGAGGGATTTGCCCGCGTGATTGACGCGAAGTCATACTGGACTTATCGCCATTCTGAAAGGGTTGCGGAGATCGCTGTCGGCATGGGGGAGTTTATTGGGTTTTCCAAAGAAGAGTTGAGGGATCTCAAGCGTGCCGCACTCCTTCATGATATCGGTAAGTTGGGTGTTTCCAATCTTATCTTAGACAAGCCCGGTCGATTGACTGAGGACGAGCGAAGTAAGATGTGTCGCCATACGAGGTACACTCAAGACATTATCGGCCGGGTGGCTAACTTTCGCAACGTCATGGAATTAGCTTGCTCTCACCACGAGCGGCTCGACGGCAGGGGATACCACCGGCGTCTTTCTGAAGCTGACTTGTCTCCTGTTGCACGGGTGCTTCCCATAGCCGATATCTACGAGGCCTTAACAGCAAACCGGCCCTACCGGAAAGCCCTACCTCAAGATCAAGCCCTGAATATTATGCGCCAGGAATTGGGAACTGGCCTCTGCCTTCGCACCTTTGATGTGTTGGAGTGTTTTCTAGAGAAAAAAGAAGATTACTAGCATCCACCATTGACACTAACTCTTTAGATTTCCCACAACACTCCTCCTTGAGCTGTGCCTTAGGTGTACTCATTTCTTTGTTTTCACTTGACATGAAAAACCGGACAAGCTAACCTGGTTCTACTTCGTACATCCCCTTTTAATCGACACATTAGAGATTTTTAAGAAAGGAGTAAGCAAGATGGATTGGATTACGAATCCGGAGGCATGGATTGCCTTGGTAACGCTCACGGCCCTGGAGATTGTCCTGGGCATTGATAATATTATCTTCATTTCCATCCTGACAGGAAAACTCCCCCGACATCAGCAACCCAGGGCACGGACTTTAGGCTTGGCAGCTGCCATGGTCACCCGTATTGCCCTGCTTTTTTCCCTCACTTGGATGATGCGACTTACGGCTCCCTGGTTTTCACTATTGGGACTGGAAATTTCGGGCCGGGATTTGATTCTGATCGCGGGTGGCCTTTTTCTCTTAGCCAAAAGCACCCTGGAGATTCACGAAAACCTGGAAGGAGAGGAAGAGCCGTCTGCTGCTATTCGGAAAGCATCATTTTCTGGCGTTATTTTTCAGATCCTACTTATCGATATTGTATTCTCACTGGATTCCGTCATCACAGCCATCGGGATGGTGAATCAGTTGAGCATTATGGTACTAGCCGTCATGATTGCTGTGATCTTTATGATGGCGTTCGCAGGGATGGTGAGTGACTTTGTGGAACGGCATCCGACCATCAAGATGCTGGCATTAAGTTTTCTCCTCCTGATCGGTGTAGCACTAGTTGCAGATGGTCTGGATCTGCATATTCCTAAGGGATACATCTATTTCGCCATGGCCTTTTCCATATTTGTCGAGATGTTGAATCTCAAGATACGCGCGCGGCGCCGTGCGACTCCATTAAAACTACGTAAGCGTTACATCAATAAGGAATCATAGTCATATGGCATGTTTAAGGCGTGATCTTCCCTGCAAGCCGTTCAAAAATTTCCAGGTCTTCTTGTTCCCCTTCTAAAATTTCTTCTATCGTTTCGTAAAGAATGTCTCCATCAGGCCGCTTTACAGCGGAAAGGATTTTGCGATAACGTTGCACGAGATGCTGATGATCCGCGATACCCGCAGTAATTGCCTCCTTGGGCGTGTTGTGAACTTTGACTTGCCCTACGTGGGTTGTGGGTTTTCCTCCCAGAAAGAAGATGCGCTCGCGAAGCTTGCCGGCGTGTATAAGCGCCCCTTCAGCCTGTTTTTCAAAGAACTCTTTCAAATAAAGTGCCTGCTCTCCTGTTAACAGCGAAGCCTGTGTGACCATTTCGATGTATTGGGAATATTCATCAGCCAGCATTTCATTCAGCATATCCACAATATGACTGAAGCCCTCTTTCATAGTAAAACCCCCCTTTCATCGGAGACAAAATTTTTAATCCTACTCATTCTCAAAAGGATACAACTATTTTGGTCCAAGCTCCAAAAGCGTACCCTAAAATCCTTTAAAAATCAATACATGGTTTGTCTGGAGCCCTTTCTGCAAGTCGCTCATGTCGAATGGAGGCAAAGGCCGGTTGAACTAAATGGTTGCTATCCAGTACGAAGTTTGGGTCTTGCAATCACAAATAATCTGAGATAGGATAAATTTATAGCGTGCCCATTAATTATCGAATTTTGGAGTCTTTCCGACCTGAAAAACTCGGGAGGAAGTGATATGTTTAGCCCAAAACATCTCCGTTGCTCATTTTGTGGAAAAAAAGAGACTGAAGTCACAAAGTTGGTTGCTGGCCCGCGGGTCTATATTTGTGACGAGTGCGTTGCGGTTGCAAGTCGGATCATGGAGGGCGACTCTAACGATAAGACTGATCCGATGAAAACTGCGCCATCGGCTTTGCGTAGGCTATTGACCCGTGCCCAGGAGCTTTTGTGGGGTCGTGGTATTCGACGCATTAGTTCTATGGCTGTTTCTAAACCGAGGGCCACGTCTTTATGGACACCGAGTCCTTAACCCCTTTTACCGCGATCGAGGCTCAAACCAAGGTCGGAAAACGGGTCCGTGTGACCGGGGAGTACTCCACTGTGCCTCTGGGCACGATGGGCACCGTCATTGGGCTCCATTCCCAGCACAAGGGTGTTTTGGTCATCCAATGGGATCTTCCTCCCACCATGTCTGGCCCAGTACAGGGTTGGTTTGGCAAGACCAAATATGAAAAATACCTCGTCGAGATTAATTAGCCATCAAAAAAGGTAGTACGAGCCTCATCGTTCGGCACATATTTTTTTATTGGTGGGTGTGCTGATCAAGTCAAAGATAACATAGAAATATTTTTAATAAACTGAGGGATTGATGATCAAGCATATCGTCATGTTCCGGTTGAAGGAGTCTGCATTAGGTTATACAAAGCAGGAAAACGTGAAGAAGCTGAAGGCCGTTTTAGAATCGCTAAGAGAGAAGATTGTTGAAATTAAACGTCTGGAGGTGGGGATCAACTTTGCTGAATCCGAGACCTCCTCGGATGTGCTTCTGTATTCGGAATTTGCCAACAAAGAGGCACTGGATGCCTATCAGAAACATCCCGAGCACTTGAAAGTGGTGGACTTTGTAAAGCAAGTTTGTGCCGAAAGGCGAGTGGCCGACTATATCGCTTAACTGTGCGATTTGAGTGTGCGGGTCATGTCAAAAGATGAGGAAACAGAATTAGATGAAGTGCTGGGCCGCACTCGGTGTGATCGTTGTGGCCAGATTCTTAATGCAGAGATTGAATGTCCATTCTGCAGCTTATTTCCTGAAAAAACCAGGGCACAGCGCACACCCAAGTGGATCTATCTCACCGCCTGCTTTCTGATCTCCCCACTCAGCCTGCCTTTTTTGTTCTTCACCACACGGCTGAGTCCTGTCGAGAAGCTCTTTGCCGCATCCGGCATGTTATTGTGGCCGTTTTTGTTCTGGCTGGTGTGAAGATGGGTCCAGTATTTACCAGCCTTTTAAGACCATGCGGAGATGTTCGACGTCCTTTTCATCACACCAGACGTAAGCTGAATAGTCTGTCCCAAATCCCATTGCATCCACCGCATAAAGGTTGATTCCTTCCTGGGCAATTCGGTCCAGGGTGTCTGCCAGGGCACCGGCCCGATCTTCCCCTGTCAGATGGAAGCAGCTTGCTTCCCGAACGACCCAACCACTGCCTTTAACGGCATTCTTAAAGGCGACTGGATCTCGAGGTATCGCAATGATCTCGGCATTGCCACGTCCGATTCCAAACCCCCACACCCCAGCCAGGTTGATTTCATGCTCCGCCATCCGTTTTGCAAATCGGGCCAACTCTCCCGGCCGATCCTCTGTCAGAATCCCAAAGTAGGTTGCTCGTTTAATATCCATGCCTTCTATCCCTCCATTGCCATTGCATGATCTGTTTTCCAGAAAGAATGTCTATAATTGTTAGGCATTATATCACAAAGTGATGACCGTTATAACAGAAGCTTTGAAGAATGATCTACTCCGCAGAGGCTTTTCGGGCAAGGGCGATTCCTGCCAGGACCACCAATCCTCCTAGTCCCTGCCACCAGGTGAGGACCTCATCCAGGATGAGCCACGCAAAAATGGCCGCAGCCACTGGTTGGACCAGCAGACTTACAGAAGAAAAGGAAACAGGCAGATGAGCCAGGGCAAAGGCGATAAGGCCCTGTCCACAGACCTGGGAAATCCAGGCAAGGGCCAGCAGAGTGAGCCAGCCGGATAAGGTGAAAGGGATGAGAGCCTCCCCGGCCAGAAGGGTCATCGCGAACAATGCGATGGAGGTGATGAGTGTACTGTAGGTCATGAGCATGGAGGTACTCATGGAACGCCGCAATATCTTGACGGCAATGATATAGCCCGAATAGAAAATGGCGGTGATGATTCCAAGAAAATCTCCCCAAAGCCGTTCTACACCGAAATCCAGGCTTGATCGCATAAGAAGAAAGGCACCTCCCAGGGCCAGGACCATTCCCAGGATGAATCGTCCCGTGATCCGCTCGCCCAGAAAGAACCAGGCCGCCACTGTGACGAAGATCGGGGCAAAGTTCCCGAATAAAGTTGCGTTTGCAACAGAGGTGTAAGTGATGGACCAATGCCACACCGCGAGATCTGCTGCAAACAAAAATCCCGACAGAATGAGCCACACGAATTGCTCTCGTGGTAAGGGGTTTAATGACTTGTTAGACCCGGTTCTTTCCTTGAGCATGAATAGAGTGAACAAGGGTACGGCCAGTACCATGCGATGAAAAGCTGTGGCTGTAGGAGGCAACTCGCTCAATCGGACAAAGATGGGGGCAAACGAGATACAGAGCGCTCCTAGGATAAGGATTGCAAAAGCAGTGTTGTTGGACGACTGACCGGTTAGGGAAGAAACCGGGTTGATCTGAGCGAAACCCTGGGAGCGGGGAGTAGCATTTTTCATCTAAAGGGTTAGAATTCCTTAAGCAGCTCTTTCTTCTTTTCTTGATAATCTTCTTCCGTGATCAACCCTTGATCCCGCAATCGTTTTAGGGTATTTAACTTTTCCTCCAGACCTGCTGGAGTCTCAGGAGTCTTCGTTTGCTGTTCGAGAGATGATGATAGTAGGGCCTTATAGTCAATCAGCAGCCACCGGTTTTTCAGCTTTGATCGTTCCGATTTATAAAGTTCCTGAAACGGTCCCGGAACGATCGTGACAGTCTGGACGCCCTGAGTATCCAGTGGGTCTGAGAACTGGCCATACCCAACGTTCTTATCGGGCAGGGGAATATACTGATAATTACCCAGCATCACCACAAAGCGATCATCTTTCATGTAAATTACCCCTGTTGTGATGCTAGGAGTAAAGATGCCCCGGGGATGCTTAAGCCTAAAATTTATTTGGTCTGCCGGGATGGCGCTGGCCAGAGCTTTGGAGATTCCGGCTTCCATATGCGTGATCTCCTCTTCAGAGAAGGCAGTTTGGGTTTCCTTATATGATCCAGAAAGGATTCGTTGTAGAATCCCGACTTCATACCGGATATGTATTGATTGAAGTAGCCTGTGGATCTCCTCTGGCGACAGGGAAACGGGATGCTGATAACCTGCATCCACTGGCTGCTCATCTTTGCTGATCGTCCTTTGCAAATACACCTCAAACAGTGAATCCTTCTGAATAAGGGTGGTGGTTATCTTGGCCCCGCATCCCCAGAGTGAGGTCCAGACCCCCGCAGCGATCAAAATCAGTATCGACTTGATGAGGATCCTCATTTGTTAACTCCATTTTTCATCATTCTACCACACTCATTTTCCCTTACGCGGGGATTCTTGAAGAACCCTGCCTTCACAGGCAGGAATTCTTCGACCCCAGTGGAGAAAACCATCATTCTTATTCGCTCGCTAACCCCGCCTTCACAGGCGGGGACTGCGCTCGCTATGGGTGTTCAACTTTTCCTTTAAGAGTTTCATAGTGTTCCTGTAGTTCACTCCACTCGGCGGTCATCTTTTCGACGGATTTTTGAAGTCGGCTGTGGGTTTTCAGCGCCTCGAAGAATCGTTCTTTATCTTGATAGACCTCTGGATCAGAAAGCATGGCTGTGAGTGTTTCCAATTCCTGTCCCTGGATGCCCAGCTCTCGCTCCAGTTCTTCGATTCTGGTTTTCAGGGGTCTAACCTGCGCCGAGAATTGATTGCGCTGTTCGGCCTCTCGTCGCCGTTGTTCTTTTGTCTTCCAGGAGCCCTCGCGGATTTTGGGCTCTTGTACTTGAGAAGTTATGATCGGCGTGGGTGTTACAACAGTCTGCTGCGCTTTCTTGTAAAGATAATAATCGTAGCCATCCGGATACAACTGTGCCGTGCCATTCTCAACTTCGAGGATAGTGTTGGCCACTGTTTGGATAAAGTGGCGGTCGTGAGTAATGAAACAGAGAGTACCTTTGTATTCCTGCAAGGCGTTTTCGAGGACATCTCTTGAGGGGATATCCAGGTGATTTGTGGGTTCGTCCAGGAGGAGGAAATTAGCTGGGCGGATCAACATTTTGGCCAGTGCCAATCTGCTCTTTTCACCGCCGGACAGCACAACCACCTTTTTCCTGACCTCATCTCCGCTGAAGAGAAATGCCCCCAAGATAGCTCGCAGAAAGGGTATCTCCTGATCGGGAGCGGATAAGGTAATTTCTTCCAAGACGGTGTTTTTAGAATCCAAAGACTCAAGCTGATGTTGGGCGTAATAGGCTAGGGTCACATGCTGTCCATAAGTGATCGTCCCTTGATCAGGGGACAAGACTCCAGCCAGCATCTTGAGCAGTGTCGACTTTCCTGAACCATTGGACCCAACGATGGCAACTTTCTGACCCCGTTTTAGAGCCAGATCAAGGCCGTTGTAAATGATGCGGCCTGGGTAGGCCTTGTGGATTCCCTCCAGCACCACGACTTCCTTTCCACTGCGGGGAGGCTGGGGAAACGAAAATCGGATTTTCTTTCGTTCAGATGAAATCTTGACCTTTTCCATCTTGTCAAGCATCTTAACTCGGCTCTGAACCTGCCGGGCCTTGGTAGCCTTGTATCGGAACCGGTCAATGAATTGCTGGATCTCCTGGATCCGCTTTTGCTGGTTGGCGTATGTTGCCAGCAGTATCTCTTTTGCGGCCTGTTTGGCTTCCACATAATCATCGTACCCTCCGGGATACGAGATGAGTTGGCCGCTGTCCACCTCCACCACCCGGGAGACGAGACGGTTCATAAAAGCACGGTCGTGAGAGATAAGTAGAACCGAGCCGGGATAGTTAGTAAGAAACTCTTCAAGCCAGATCACGGACTGAAGATCTAAATGATTTGTGGGCTCGTCTAGAAGCAGGAGATCAGGATTTTTGAGTAGCAGCTTGGCTAAGGCGACTCGCATCAACCAGCCTCCTGAGAGGTGATCCGTAAAACGGTCGAATGCCTCTGGCCGGAAACCCAGGCCGCTCAGGATCTCACGGGCCTGTGTCTCCACCTGATATCCTCCCATAGCCTCGAACCGGTGTTGTAGCTCACCATACTCAGTAAGAAGGCCTTCCATCTCATCTTCGGCCACCTCTTTCATCTCCTGTTGCAAAATAGCCATCCGGTGCTCAAGGCTGGTGATCTCGGATGATACCGATAGCACTTCCTCCAGGATGGTTCGTCCTTTAAGCTGGATGATTTCTTGAGGGAGGTAGCCAACCACTGTGTCCTTGCGAATCTGGACCCCTCCGTCGTCTGGCGAGAGACGCCCTGCAATGATTTCGAACAGCGTGGTCTTGCCCGAGCCGTTCGGCCCGATGAGGGCGACGCGCTCTCGCGGGCCGATCTGGAGCGAGGCCTCATCATAGATGATTCGGTTGCCATAGGCCTTGCGAATGTTGTGCAGATTCAGCATGATCTATTCATTCTATCATAAGAATCTTTTTAAAATTTTCTTCATCATTTAATGTGAAAAATTTAATGTGAAAATCAATAATGAATGGGGATAGTGAAGGCTGGCAGGAAAATAAAGGTTAGTAATGGATCTTGACCATTCCGGCGGCTTTAAGGGCACGATCCCGGGCCTCGAAGGAATCCCTCCCAGGTGCTAGGACCACTCCCATCCTGCGCTTCTTGCGGCAATCTGGCTTGCCGAAGAGCCTGATCTGTACACCTGGTTCTTCTAAGGCGGCTTGGATATCGTAGGAAGGTGCAACCGTCTCTTTTTCTGCCAAGATCACGGCGGATCCTCCTGGGACTCGTATCTGGGGTGGGTGGATTGGAAAGCCCAGAATGGCCCGGACATGGAGTGCAAACTCCGAAAGGTCTTGGCTGATCAAGGTGACCAGACCGGTATCGTGGGGTCGGGGTGAGACCTCTGAAAAGTAGACTTCTTGCCCCTTGACAAAAAGCTCCACTCCGAATATGCCCCATCCACCTAGACTGCCGGTGACGGTTGAAGCGATGGTCTTGGCTTTGTTGTAAGCCTCTTCAGACATGGAATGGGGCTGCCAGGACTGGCGATAATCCCCATCAATCTGGATGTGTCCGATAGGTGGACAGAAGAAAGTTCCATTCACTGCGCGGATCGTCAGGAATGTAATTTCGTAATCAAAATCGATGAAGGACTCCAAAATCACGCGGCTGGCCTTGGCCCGTCCCGCAGTCATAGCATAGTCCCATGCCTTTTGCAGATCTTGTGGGGATCGTACGACCGACTGCCCCTTCCCGGAGGAGGACATGATGGGCTTCATGACACAGGGATAGCCCAGCTTATCTGCAGCAGGCTTGAGCTCTTCTGGCTTTTCAATAAACTGAAACTGGCTGGTGGGAAGTTTAAGCTCGTCTGCCGCAAGCCGACGTATTCCTTCCCGGTTCATGGTCAACCGCACGGCCCGTGCGGTGGGGATGACGGTGAACTCCTTTTCGACCTGTAAAAGATAATCGGTGGCAATGGCTTCCAACTCCGGGACGATCAGGTCGGGTCTCTCCCGGTGTATGACCTGGTCCAGGCGCTGGGGATCCAACATGTCGATCACGTAACTTCTATGAGCCACCTGCATGGCGGGGGCGTCAGGATAGCGGTCAACCGCTATCACCTCGACCCCTAGGCGCTGGGCCTCAATGGCCACCTCTTTTCCCAACTCGCCGGAGCCTAAAAGCAGCAACCGAAAACTGTTTTTAGAAAGGGGTGTTCCCAGCATCGTTCCTCCGAACTTGTAAAAAATCGAACTGAAAAGAATCATAAACGTTTCTGGTTCTCAGGTCAAGACGGATGTAGGTTTTCGACTTAGCCTTGAGCGCGACTGGCGGAAGGCGCTGGGGACCTCACCCGACAGCGAGGGCAGGGAAAGCCGGAACTGACCGAGGCCTGAGGGCCGAGGGAATTCCGGAAGGGCCTTCCCGCCCAAGCGTCGTTGGTGGGTCAGCGCCGTAGCCTCGGAGCAGCGAAAGGCTAAGTCGAAAACCTACAGAATGTTACTTATGTTCGTAGATATGATAGATGTCATTTTTCAGGGATGGGTTGCACTCCATGAAATGTTTTGCTATTCTGGAGGGCATGTCTCTAGGAAGTCATATACAGTGGTGGCGGCTTAAACGCCGTCTGTCCATGGCGGAGGTGGAGAAAGGGGCCAGCATAGCACCAGGCTCGCTGGAATCTCTTGAAGCGGGCGAGATGGATCCGACGGTATCTACCTTGTCGGCGATTGCTCATGTGCTGGGTATTCCGGTGTCCTGGCTTTATGGCGATCCAGACCACCTTGAGAGTCTCATGCAGGATGGGCCTGAGAGTGAGGCCGAACTCTCTCATTCAGTGGATCCGGTGACCGAGCGAATCCTTCGGACAAAGCTCCAAGGGAGAGAGCTTTTTTTTCTGTTATCTGCACTCATTGAGCACGGAGATCCAAGACTTCTGATGGCGGCGGAGACCAACCTGCGAAGCCTGGTGAAGGAGACCCATCGTTCTCCCATCCCATGGGCCAACCGACAGCCGGGAAATTTCGATCCTCCCAGCGATTGAATCCTTATTACATCGGTAGCTCTTCAAGAAACCTCAGCTCAGACTCGTCTGTGATTTCGTCCAAACAGGTGAGGCAGTTGAAGGGAAAGCTGTTGACCGGCAGGATACAGGTTTCGGACACAAAGGTGTCGGTTTCAATCGCCGGCCCATTGCAGGCTTTGTGGATAATGACAATCATACTGTTCCTTTTCCAGAAAGTTCAAGTTTTTTCATTCTATCACACCGATTTGGTCTTTGCCAAAGCTTGAGGCAAGGCTCTTTAACTTGAAAAATTGACCGGACGGGTTTCACACTGGGTGATTGTGAAGGCATCTGTTCGTTGGCACTGAGTACAGCGCAAGTCCACGTTATCCTGTACCACATCCACTTTGTGGATATTGATTGCTGAGAGGTGATTTGCCGCACATTGAGTGAAAGGCGGGACGATGGGTTGACTTGAGGGATGGGTGCCAGAGAGGGCTTGGGGTTGCACTGTGAGGGTGTGGTGGAGTTTGCATTCGGTGCAGAGGATAAGCATCCTTGCATCCTTGATCTGTTTTAAGGATAGACTTTTCCGGTGGATTTCGAAACACTGCTGAAGAAATGCCGGGCTCATAGAGGTGGACATTAAAATTCCTTTAGTGGGGGGTAGCCTTCTCAGCCCCCAAGCCAGTGTTGGCACGGACCAGTAGTTCGGCATATTTGGCCTCAGATTCTGGTTCATGGCTTAACAAGGTTCCAAGCAGGGCGCCCAGGAATCCCAGCGGAATGCTCACGATGCCTGGATTTTCCAGAGGGAAGAGAGGTGGGAGCTGGATGAGATGACGTGCGGCTCCAGTGACGGTTGTAGGATCCACCGTCATCACGCTGGGGCTTATTAAGATCAGAATAATGGATGAGGCCAGCCCTGTGGCCAATCCCGCTACGGCCCCGGCTGTGTTAAACCGCTTCCAGAAAAGAGAAAGCACAATGACAGGCAGGTTGGCCGAAGCTGCGACCGCAAAGGCCAATCCCACCAAGAATGCCACATTGAAGGTCGGGCCAAGAAGGATAGCGATGAGGATGGCAACAGCTCCCACCACAAAAGCAGTGATCCGTGCCACTCGTACCTCCTCCCCGGGGCGATGTTCTTTGCCGTGATGGATCACGTTCGTAAAAAAATCATGAGCAAATGAGGTGGAAGCGCTAATGGTCAGCCCGGCCACCACGGCTAGTATGGTGGCAAAGGCAATGGCCGATATGAAGGCAAAGAGAATGTCTCCGCCTAGAGCCTGGGCCAACAGAGGAGCGCTCATATTTGTGCCCCCATTGACGGAGATTGTGTCTCGGCCTACAATGGTGGCTGCACCAAAGCCCAGGAAAGTGGTCATGATATAGAAGCTACCGATCAGGGCCATAGCCCACACCACGCTGATCCGGGCGGTTTTGGCGTCTGGAACGGTGTAAAAACGTACCAAGATATGGGGCAACCCCGCCGTCCCAAAGATCAGGGCCAGGCCTAAAGAGATCAGGTCAATCGCGCCGTAGGGTGGCTTAAATCGTAGCCCTGGTTCAAGAAAGTTTTTCGTCACCTCCACGCCTTTGTCATGGTAGGTGACATGGGTGATCTCATTAAAAAAGCGGGCTAGGCTAAAGTCGAAATGGGCCAGAACCAGGATGCTGACCAACACACTGCCGCTCATCAGCAGGATCGCTTTAATGATCTGGACCCAGGTGGTGGCCAACATTCCCCCGAAGACCACATAAATGATCATGAGTATGCCCACCCCGATCACTGCGATCTGGTAAGTGAGTCCGGAGTCCTTTAATAACAGAGCAACCAGTGTGCCTGCTCCGACCATCTGGGCAATCATGTAGAAGGTGCTCACGGTAAGGGTGCTGAGTGAGGCCATTGCCCGCACTGGGCGAGGATTCAACCGATAGGCCAAGACATCGGCCATGGTGTATTTCCCAGCATTGCGCAGGGGTTCGGCCACGATCAGCAGTACTGTGAGGTAGGCCACCAACCAACCCACAGAGTACATGAAACCGTCATAACCCTGAAACGCGATAATTCCCGCAATTCCCAGGAAAGATGCTGCACTCATGTAGTCCCCTGCCACGGCGACTCCATTTTGCCAGCCCGTGATCCGGCGACTTGCCGCGAAATAGGCGCTTTCCCCGCGCGATCGACCGGCGGCCCAATAGGTGATGGCTAGGGTAATTACAATGAAAAACAAAAACATGACGAGTGGCGTGGATATCATCTCTTCACTTTCAGATTTCCTGCCTTCTTGATAATCCCTTTAGCCATTTCATCAAAACGGTTTGCCGCCCGCATGTACAAGGCCGCCAATATCCAGGCCATAAAGAATTGGGATAGGGCGAAGAGGTAAGCGAGATTGACTCTGCCGAGTACTTCCTGTTTCATCCATTCCGGGGCATAACCTACCAGAATTGGTAGCGCAAAATAATAAGCCACGAAAAAAATCGTGGCTGGCAAGATAAACTTTAATTTGGCCGTAACCAGAGCTTGGAACTCCTTCATGGCTGCAACTTTTTCCCAGTCGACGACATCCACATCTTCGTCCGCTGTCTGTTCGTGCGGAGGCTTGGATTTTGCTTGGCCGAGGGGTGCGATGTCGGTTTCAGCACCGGTGGAGGGAGTGGGATCGGTAGGTCTTGGTTTCTTATCGGCGTCTCGTGTCATGGGTTTCCTCTGGTCTCTTCTGTTCAAGACCCGGTTGTATATTTGATTTTGACTATTGTATCACACTTGTCTATTAAAGGGGCTAGCGTCGCCCCCTCCACCGGCCTAGCCGGATGGAGCCTCCCCCTCACGCTCGCCTTGCTCGCTGAGCAGATCACCAAAGGCGACATGAGCCAGAGGACTGGGTAGGTACAAGAGGAAATGGCTTGTGCCATGACATAAGTTTGAATGAATTTGGAGGATGTAAAGATTTTTAAAACGGGTCAGATTTTAGATACCCTTGGAACGCACGCGGAAGTCCACATTGTCCTGGACCCATTTCCAGAGTCGGTCCTGGTTGGCCGGATCTACACCGGATTGGACCTGATTCACCCAGCCCTTCATCACGTCTGCCTCCACCGTCCACATCCGGACCCGTTGGTGGGGGACATATTCGCGCCAGTTTTCTCCCACCTTGGGACTGGCGTAGGTAAGACGAAGGGTCAGATTTTTAGAGAGATACTCCATCGGACTAAGATCGATCTTCTCATATACCATTTGTGGTTTGGCCTGAGCACTGCCTGCTCCCACATCCGGTATGCCATCGCTCACCACCATGACCGTGATAGGGGCCAGAATGAGATTTCTCTCCTTGGAGATTCGGGCGACTTGCTGAAAGAAGGCATTGAAATCCGTGAGGTCGTCGGGGGGTGGAAACCACTCCCGAAGATCTGTCTCGATCTGGGCGATATCTTTTCCCTGAAAGTCGTGGATCGGATGAAATGCCTTGGGCTCATTGTGGTTTTTACCTCCGATGGAGCCCACAAACAGCTCTCGGGGTTTGGTCAACCCGCCCAGCTCGTTGAGATGGCCATAAATATAATGAGCCAAAAAAGAGATGGCATTGTCATAGTTGCCGGAACGGTAAAATGAACCACTCGTATCGAGCCCGACGAACAGGGTCATTCGTGGTTTGCGCTCGCTGGGTTGAAGATTACATGCCGCGACGGTGATCGATAGGATCACTGCGGTGGCGAGCCAAGCTATGACAAACGGCCTAAAGATCTTCATGGTCCCACCTTCTTTGACTGTAAATGCATGGCTGCCAAAATCTCCCTTGTCTCCATCACTTCTTTTAGGCTCTTAAACGGCAGACTGAAAAACGGCCTCGACGAGACCAGAATCAGGGCAAAGTTTAAGGCGGCTGCCACAATATGCAGAGCGGGCAGCGAGAGATATTCCAAAAACTCGTTGCTCTTCTCGTGGAGCCATCCGATCTCACGCTTAAAGTCCTCTATAGGAGCACGCCACCAGTTGGGCATCTCTTGTTGAACCGCCACGGCTTCCTTGCCTTCTGGCTGGGCCATAGGCTGGCGGGAGATAAAGGCCAGCAGAGGAGGAGTGCCAAACTGTCCGAATAAAAACCAGGTCATTCCGCGGATCCCAATCCACCCAAAGGTCGCCAGTGACAGGGTGAAGACGATTCCCATGCGGACCTGTTCACCCGTCTGCTGGGCGATCCAGGGCGTGATGGCATCCACCAGTTCTCGATACAGGAACATCACCTCGAAGAACATCACGAAGAGTTCTACGACGATCATCTGGATCAGGAATTTGAACTCCCGTTTCATAATGGCCTCGATCAGGGCCTGGATGCAGGCGAAGCTGCCCATGATCAGGAGGAACAGAAATGCAAAAAGTATCGGCCCGGTGAATCCGGGGGCTTCCACCCCCACCAGATCGGCCAACACCTCGGAGACCGTTGGAAACAGGGTATAGGTAAAGATCAGGGCCTCCAGCAGGCACCAGAACATCAGCATAAGAAAAGCGATCCATGGAACGCCAGGCTGGAAATAGTTCTTTGTCATTTTCCCGGTCATAGTAAAAGGAAGCATGAGCATTTGCCGGCCGGCTTCCATCATCATCTTGACACCCAGGCGGGTGAGTGTGAAAATCCAGCCGGTGGCCACAGCCGCCACTCGGAACAGTCCTACCCAGTACAACCACACTGCCCGTGCCGCATCCCACCAGGACAGCAGGATCAAAGAAAAGAAGTTCACCCGCTTTGAGCGGAACGGTACCGTATAGATTGCGAGCTGGGTACACCAGATTGCACCGATCCAGAGCATGGCCGGAAACAACAGGAAAAGGATTTTCGTTGCTGCAATCCATGCAGAGGGGGAATCCATAAAGAATTCCAGCACCACCTGCTGCATTTTAGGAATCCAGGAGATGGGTGCCAGTAGGATCACAGCGATTCCTTTCCATTGCTCTGGGACCATCTGGATAATCTGCTCAAACATTTCTGCCTCCTTATTTAAAGTTTCCACCTCAACAGGCCCTGGCCACATCCGAGATCGGGCCTTGATGAGGAAAGGGTAGGGCCATAACTCTTTAAAGATAGCAGGGAAAATCCATCTGTCAAGTATGAAAAAAGGTAAAACCAAGAACTTTTAAAACGGCTAAAAAACAACAAGATAAAAAATTGTGTTGCAGATGTAGTGAGCGGTTAGAAGCATCTAATCTGTCTTGGACGGACAGATCTTTGATATATCACTCCAGTCATAGCTCGGGAGCAGCTTGGTATACTTTCCTTGTGACTGTCCCGCCATGGATTTTAGCCTTTCAATTCTGTTCTGGGTGGCGGGGTGGGTGGAGAGATATTTCATAAATTCTGGGGTTTGCGAATCCTCTTTTTGTAGCATCTCGAAAAATGCGATCATTCCGGAAGGATCAATTCCGGCCTTAAGGAGCATCTGCATCCCTTCCGTATCCGCCTCATCCTCCTTCTGGCGGCTGTAGCGTAACGTCCCTAGTGTGCGTGCGGTCTCCAGACCATAGGCCATTGCCCCGCTGGCATCCCCGGCCAAGGCTGCCAAGAGAATCCCTGTGGAGGCATCATGGAGGAATGCTTGCGTGGCATGCTGTTTAAGAATATGTTGTAGCTCGTGGGCCAGAACTCCCGCCAGTTCTTCCGGAGTCTTCGTGTGCTCCAGCAATCCTTGAAAGATCACAATGTAGCCACCCGGAGCCGCGAAGGCATTTACGATAGGGTTATTGACCACGCTAACCCGAATGGTGTAGGGCTGATGGGATAGGGGGGTTGTCAGGGTTGCGATCATTTCGTTGATGATCTTCATCCGGTCCGGGTCTGTACACTGTATCTCTTTGGGTGCCAGATATTCCATCACTCCTCTTCCTAAATGCTCCTCCCATGCGACGGGAACATGAGGCGCCACAAGGGCCGCCATGGCTGGTATACCCCAAAAATATAGAGCGATGAGCATGAAGACGGCGGCAATCCCTGCAAAGATGGTAAGTTTAATTCGCATGGTGCGGTGACCCGGGTTGTGAAACTTCATAGCCAGTCCCGGAACAAAACGATGCAGATTTGTTAGAAAATCCGTGTCCGAAACCACAACCGCTTCCGGTAGTTCCTTGCCTCGCTCCAGACGTACCTGTTCGCCAGCATAGAACCCCTGTGTTTGGCGAATTTCTTTATAAGGCCACCAGAGCGTTGTCTTATTTTCGGTGACGATCTCTAAACCGCTCTTCATCAGATGGATGGCGGCAGGCTGGCGGGAGGCAGATTTACCATCCAGGTAGTATCCTTGCCACTCCGTCTTCATGAGGTGGGCCCCAAATTAAGCAGCATCCAGGCCCGTGTCTAGATCCAGGATGCTGTCCAGTCCTTCGCCTGTCGGTGAAGCGGCCTGGGCCTCCTGCTGTATAATGTCCAGATCCAGTGGGCCTTCCAGGGTCAGGTAAGTAAAGGCAAATCGTACACTACGTGTCATGACCCAAGGCCAGCCCAATCCCAGGGTAAAAATCAACAAGAACAGGTTTCCAAGGCTTAAGAGAAGGAGGGCACCGCCGGTGACGGTCGAGTGAAATCGAGCGGTTCCTAGTGAGGTGTGATCCCAGAGATAACGCTGTTTCTTGGCTGCGAACCAGAACCAGTATAAACCCAGTGTGGGCAGAGTGAGCAGGGCAGCCAGTACATAGCTGCCCAAAAGATCACCTCCCTGGCCATCGAACGCAAACTTCTGATTCCCAAAATAGGAGTTAGATGCCATGAAGGCGTACCGGCTGACATCAAAAATAGGAGTGTAGAAGCCGAGCGTGATCACGGTGAGGAGTGTACCCTTCAAGAAAATCTTGATAAAATCCACCACCTCTCCTCTGAAGGAAAATCGAACCCCTCGCCATGAGATTCGGCTCAAGCGGTATCGGCGAGAGCCCACCATGGCCACGGGGATAAACATCAGCAGGAGGCTGTAAGCCAGGACGAATGCCGCCACTTTTGCCACAGTCCCAGACAGGTACGGTATGGCATTTAAAAGCAGGTAAAAACTACCAAATACCACGGCTGCCTTGAGAAAACCAATTAACAGCTCTTTTCCCGTTCCATGGTAAGCGAAGCGATCTCCCTCAAACTCGGTCTGACTCATTAAGTAGTTTCTCACCTTAACCTTTCCCCAGAAGTGGTAGATACCCAGAGTAATAATCGTAAGGAATGCATTGACCATTTGAATGCCAAAGAGAGAACCTCCCGTGCCATGAAAAAAAAGCTGCCGGACCTGGTCCGTATTTGTTGTGGCGGCTGGGGGTTCTTCCTTGTTTGCATTTTGGCTTATATCTTTCACCGGTTTGGGCTGGGCGGGTGTTATATTCTGGATTGGTTTCACCTGGGCCTGGGGCTGAGACATCACGTCCGGCTGGCCATTCACGGCGGTACCGCAAGATTTGCAGGTTGGACTAGCTATCTGTGTAAACCCACACTTAGAACATCTCATGCTTCCTGTCTGCATGGCTCTTCCTCCTCAATGGATCACCGCACAGGATTTTTGCAATATGACGGTAGATTTGGATAGTTTATAGAGGTAAGTATATGCGAAGGTTTGTAATTGCGCAATGTCGTTTGTAAGTAGACAATAGGATCAGATGACACCAGGATAGGTGACCCTTCCGTCTTTAACCAATGCAAAGGATGTGAGTGTGTGTGAAGTGGCATGGCCTTGGTTGTCCAGTTGTAGGACATTCATGCTTCGTGCTACCAGGGCATCCGCAATGAGTGATCGATGGCAACGCCACGGTAAGGCCTCAGCACACATGATCACAACCGGGCCTTCTTCCTGTGACAGCTCAATGAGCTCTTTAAGCCCGGCCTCAAACTGGTCCGTCTGCATGTAGTCCGCAAAGCCCCGGAAGCTGGCATTTCTCCATCCCAGATTAACGGAATCCCTGTAGGGCTTGCGCAGTCCGCCTAATTGCGGCAAGTGGCGGTACACAAGCCCCTGAACTCGGAGCCCGGCTTCAAGAAACTCCTTATTGAATTGGGGCACATGGCGTGATCGGGGAACGGTACGCACATCACAGATTATTCGTATCCCGTGCACTTTGAGCAAGGTAATGAATTGGTCAAGCGGATGGGTTGAATGCCCCATCGCATAAATCCTGGCCTGAGGAATAGCATCTTCTTTATCCTTATCTACTCTTTTCATTGGCAACTGAATTATACCCATTTGAGGAAGGTGGGATCAATAAAGATAGGGAGGATCTGTCTAGCAGGAGACTTAAATAATAGAGGAAGGATTGGCGGAGACGAGGTCTAAGAGTGGCTCGCCACAATGCCGGGCGATCTCTGTCCGGGCGGCGTCGCGCAGTCTTGTGATTTCCCGCCAGTCATTGGTTTGGGGATGAATGGGCTCTCCAATCACGACGTGGACCCTTCCACGCTTGGGCATCCAACTGTTAGGCCATAGGATCTGCCGCGTCCCGCAGATGGAGATGGGGCAGATAGGCCTTGAAGCCTCTACCGCTATTTTGAAGGCGCCCAACTTGAAGGGACGCAGTCCCGTTGCCCGGGTGAAGGTTCCCTCGGCAAAGATCAGAACCGACCATCCACTACGAAGGGCCTCCTCTATCCGCTGGGTGTCCAAGATACTTTTAGAAAAATCCATCCGGTCAACTGTCAAATGGCCAACTTTTTTGATGAAGGTCCGAATGATGAGCGCATTGAGCAGCTCTTGCTTGGCTACAAAGACATATCCCACAGGCAGAGAGGCCATTAAGACCGCCACGTCCAGGTAGCTGGAATGGTTTGCCACCAGGACCATTGGGCCTGACTTGTGAAGGTGGTGGCGGCCTTCAATTCTCAGGGGGCAGCCAATTAACCACAAAAATCCCCGTGCCCACAGTTGAGAAAGCTTTGCAGTGGCTCTTCTGCCCGGCAGGGTTGCGATCACAAACCAGGTGGGCGGTACGGTGATGAGAACAATCCCCCAGGCATAGGCGGCATAAATTAACCTACCTAGAGCAGAACCACCCCGCTGGATCCAGGGCAACAAACCGGCAGCAAAAAGTTTTGTGACTTGCAACCATGCAGGAAGCTGTCGTCGAGAAAGAATTCCTTTCAGGTATGCATCCCGGCAAGCAGCCCGGCGGAGTTTTCCGCTGGAGGTTTTGGGTGTCGTTCCCGGCGGTATGAGAAGCACCAGGTCTGGTGGCATACCAATGGCTGTGGTGACTCGCTCTACGACCGTGGCCGTGATCTGTTCGAGGATATCATCACGTTTCTCTTTGGTCTCGGCTGCTACCACCAGTCTTTCGGTTCCCATCTTAGAATCAGTGACTCCAAAGGCAGTCACACAGCCCTTCCGTATCCCGGCGATCTCTCCGACACCTTCCTCCACCTCGTGGGGATAGAGGTTTCGGCCTGCTTTGATAATCACATCCTTACAGCGGCCGGTGATGAAGATCTCTCCATCTGCCCGGTATGCCAGATCCCCTGAATCCCACCAACCGTCATGAAAGACGGCCTGTGTGGCCTCGGGAGATTGAAAATAACCTTTCATGGAGGATGGCCCACGAAATTGTAACGATCCCTCTATCCGTTCTCCCAGTTCCTGATCGTTATCGTCAACGATGCGTACCTCATGATCGGGCAGGGGCACGCCACAGGATACAAATCTCAGAGGTGAGGGTTCTGAGGCAGACGTGGGTTCCGCCCGATGATGTCGCTGGAAGGGCTCACGTGCCACCCGGTCTACTCGGGGAGGACGACCCAGATGTGGGAAGGTAAGGGCAACAGAGGATTCCGCCAGCCCATAAACGGGGAAAAGTGTTTCAGGCCGAAAGCCATAGGGTCTAAATCGCTGTGTAAATCGATCTAAGGTGTCAGGATTAACCGCTTCTGCCCCATTGAAAGCAATACGCCATGAACTTAAGTCCAGGCCCTCGATGGCCTTGTCATCTATCTTTCGGATGCAGAGTTCATAGGCAAAATTAGGTGCAGCCGACAGTGTTGCCCGGTGGTAATGTATGGCCCAGAGCCATCTCTCCGGCCTGTTAAGAAAAGCAAAGGGGGACAGGATGGTAATCGGGATACCGAAATAAAGACTACACAGCCACGAGCCGATCAGCCCCATATCGTGATAGAGAGGAAGCCAGCTGACACCCGCATCCGTCGGGCAGATCTGTGCGGCTTGACCGACGGCTCGAATGTTGGAGAGGATACTGTGATGGGTGAGAAGGACTCCCTTGGGCTCGCTGGTGCTTCCGGATGTGTATTGAATCATGGCGGTATCATCTGAATGAAGACTCGGTATGTGAGATAAGGGCCTGGAAGCTGTGAGCTTATCAATGGTTGTGACCTCGCTCAAGCTGGGGACAAAGGGTTTCAGAAGATGGGTCAGTGCCTCCACCCTTTGAAAGGTGATTAGCAACCTTGTTCCCGCATTCCGAAGGATAGCGGCCTGTCGCCTGGCATATTCCTCAATGCGGTCAGATCTGTAGGGGGGATAGATAGGAACGGGCACTCCTCCAGCCAGCAGGATTCCAAAGAATGCAAAGAAAAAGTCCTTGCCGGTAGGGAGCATGATGGCCACGGTTGCACCTTGTGTGAGACCCCGCCCCAGCAGGCCATTCGCGACGGCCTTTGCACCTTCAAAAAGTTGACCATAGGTGATAGTTTGTTCTTCTCCGCCTAAGGCGGATTCATCCGATTGTAGATAGATATGGAGCCGATCAGGCTCGGCTTGGGCATAACTACGCAACACCTCTTCCAGTGTGTTTGCCGTTGTAGGCAACAGGCGAGCTTCTCGAATAGAGTGGCGGGGATGACGGGGTATCTCCTGCCTGGGGGACTCGCTATTGAGAATGGCGTAGGCAATGTCTCGCGGGGTATCTGCTTCTGCCACCAGGTTGTCCGGGATCTGAATAGAGAATGCTTTTTCAACCCGGATCAGAAGTTCAACCCGTTCCAGGCTGCCCAGACCGAGCTCCCGGTCCAGGGAGGCATCCAGGGCTACTGCCCTAATGGCCCGTTCAGTTCCCAAGTCGGCCACCAGTTGGCGGACGATCTCCAGCACCTTTTGTTCAGTGGCCAGAGATTCTTCTGTACTGGGAGGCTGATTCATACCTTTTCCACACTTCGGGTATTATAGTCCTCTCAGGAATTTTGGTCAATGCAACTCCTTGATCTCTGATAGAACCTCTGGTAAAGTGTAGCGAGAAATGGCCAGGCATCTGGCTTCGCCCAGGCCATGCTTCAGGCTTTGCATGAGCATGGCGGGTGTGGGGCATGTGAGGATTTGCCGAAGGCAAACCGCAGCGGCCCCACATCTAATGTCGGGCCGGGGTGTGGGGGCACCTGCCTGCCGGCAGGCAGGTCGGAGAGACTTGCCTTTTGTGTAGGCGCACGGGCCCCCACATGCAATGAAAGGAATTTGCTATTAAAATTCTTATTTTGGGTTCAGGCTATGGAGGCATCCGGCTGGCTCAGGATCTCGGAAGGGGCATCCGGAAGGGACGCTTTTCGGGTGAAGTGATCCTAGTGGATCAGCTTCCGGTCCATCAACTGGTGACCGAGCTTCATCAGGTGGCCTCGGGGTCCATTATCCAAGACAGGGCCTCGATCCCTTTGGAAAAAATCTTGAAAGGGAAATCGGTCACCTTTCGTCAAGCCAGGGTCACCGGGTTTGATTTGCCCCGGCAAAAGGTGCTGACCGATCAGGGGGAACTGGAATACGATGTCCTGGTGATCGGCCTGGGGGGTGAGACTGATTTCTTTGATATACCTACGCTCCGAATTCCGGGTCTGCGCCAGTATGCTTTCGAGGTGCAGACCATGCCCTTAGCCAGTCGAGCCTGGGAACACATCCAAGAGGTTTTATACCAGTACGTGAAGGATGAAGGTTCCAAGCTTCCTGTCCATTTTGTGGTGGGTGGGGGTGGCTCCACGGGTGTGGAGGTGGCGGGTCAACTGGCGGATGAACTGCCCCACTGGTGTAGACAGTATGACCTTCCAGAACAGGCTGCGGTGCTCCACTTAATTGAGGCAGGAGGAAGGCTGCTGCCCGGTTTTCATCCCCGCATCTCTCAGTATGCTGAAAAGGTATTGAGGAAAAAAGGGGTAGTGATCCACCTGGGCGATCCTATCGTGCGGGTGGAACGGGACAGTATCCATCTGGCCTCAGGAAAGCTGGTCCCAACCCGTACCCTCATCTGGGCGGGTGGAATCCGCGGACACAGCCTTCTGGAAAAATCTGGGCTGAAGGTGGATGGCAAGGGGCGCATTGTGGTAAACGGGTATCTTCAGGCCCAGGGCCACGAAGATATTTATGCCATCGGGGACTGTTCCTTGGTGATTCATCCTCACACCGGCAGGCCCTGCGCGGCCTCGGCCAGATTGGCCGTTGATGAAGCCCAATGGCTGTCCAAATATCTCATGCACCGGAAGGCCTTTCCTTTTGTCCCCCACACTCCGGGTGCCGTGATCTCCCTGGGCAAGGGATCGGCCGTAGCGGTAGTGGGGAGACTGCGGGCATTCGGCTGGATCGCTTATGTCCTAAAATATTTTATTTCCCTACAGTATGTTTACTCCATTGGTGGTCTCAGATTGATTTTGTATCAGTGGAGATCAGGAATCGTGGGCAAGATTTAAAACTTCTTTCGTAAAGATTCGGCATAACCGGTCAGTTCCACATAGCCCTTGCCCGTCATTGGCCTTCCGTGGTGTGTTCCCTGAATGATGACGCTACCCTCCCAATAGGTCACGCCCGTACTCCTGGTGGTGATGAGCTCCTGATCGGGAACCGTTGGCGTAAGGATCAGGGAGATGTCCTGATTGGGAATGGATATCTCCCAGCCATTTGGGTAGTTTCCTCCGCTTTTGTTGCTCTTCCAAAGTCCTTTGGCCTTAATCTGGAAATCACTCAACACGAGGTGTTTGCTTGAACCATTCTCTGAAACAACGGTCCCGCTGGAGAAGGGATCCAGACTTCCATCCTTTCGCCGGATCTGGTACAGCATCAGCTCGATGCCACTGTCCAGTTGAAGCCCAAACCAGTCCCAACCGATCTGATCCTCAGAGAGTTGATTACTTCCAAATTCGTGATCCATCCAGCTGGTACCCTTGACCTTCAGAGTGCGCCCGCTCACCTTGACGGTCCCACGGGTTTCCATGCTTGTGAGCGAATAATAATGCGAGGACTGAGTCGGCCCCTTCCCTTTTTTGCTGATTCCATCCTGCCCATGAATGACGGGCGGTTTTCTGGGGGTCAGCATGAGATCTATGGCCCATTCATTCTCTGATGCCACTATGTGGTGAATAGATTGGACGGTTTTTACCATCCAGCTTCCATTCCAAATATGATAGGGGGCTGTCTCTGCGCCGGCATTTCCGATCCCAGTCCTGTTGACCTTATCTGTGTTAAAAAACCTTTTATCGCCTTCATCCGTGATAGCAAAGTGGGCCAAATATAAATGCTGGATTGCCCAGCGTGAGGGGTTCGCAGCCAGGGAGGGGTGATCCATCCCGCTTCTGAAAAAGGTCAATTGATAACCAAAAGTGCGGCCGTCTGCTGCCTGGAGATGGCCTGTGTAGTACCACCACTCTGTGCGGTATTCTTCATGGGCAGCGTGATCTTTAGGAAATGCATAATGATACCCCGACAGAGCGGATTTGAATTTATCGGGTGACGGGGCGGCATAGGAGAGAGCTTGCATCATAGCAATGAAAAGACCAAGAAAGAGGGAAGCTTTATTCATATTGTAAGGCCTCCGTCAGCCTGATTTTAGACGCCCTCCGGGCCGGCAGATAGGCGCTCAAAAGAGACGCCAGCAGAACAAAAAGGGCCGCCTGAGTCAGCCCTATCCAGGAGGGATGAAAAAGAATGGTCCAGCCGAAGGACTGCTTGTTGATGACATAGATCAGGATCTGGGATAGGAGAAAGCTAGCCCCAAGGCCAAGAGTAATCCCTACTAAGGATATCAGTAATGCCTCATACAGGATGATCTTTCGCATCTGGGTCTGTGTGGAGCCCAGAACCCGCAAGACAGCCAGCTCCCTTCTGCGTTCCAGAATGGTGGTCAGCAGGGTGTTCATCACTCCTAAAATTGCCACCATCACAGCAATGACCTCTAGGGCATAGGTGATGGCGAAGGTCTGATCGAAGATGTTTATGATTTCTGCACGTAACTCTCCATTGGAGATAATGGCGAGGCGATGAGCCTTCCCCAGATGCTTGAGGATGTCCTGTCGGATGGTTTCAGGATTGACTCCTGACTGAAGATACACTGCCAGCGTGGTGATTCTGTTCTCTTGCCAGTGTTGCTTGAATAGCCTCCTGTCCATCAGGATTCTTCCCCCGTCCGTCGTGTAGTCATAAAACACACCAGCCACGATCAGGCTGACCAGACCTGTAGGGGTCTGAAGATTTAAATGATCACCTGTTTTGATCCCCTGGCGAAAGGCCAACGGTTCCGAAACTAATAGCTCTCCTTTCTCAAGAGTCTGTTTAATAATTTCTTGGATGTTACCGTTTACCATGACGAGGTGACTGTGGTTTTTTACCACTTCCAGATCTCTCACCGCCAGCATCACCTCTTCATTATTCAGGGGGATCTTGAGTGTCTGGAAAGGGTCAATGGCCTGTATGCCAGGGACAGTGCTTAAATCTTCCAGAACCTTTTCAGACATCTTGGCCTCCAAGCCGGAGACGGATCGGGCGGCAGGGATCACGAAAAGATCGGCACTGACGGTCTGGTCGATCCATGCCCCTACGGTTGCCCTGAAGCTGTGGATCATAATCATCATGCCTCCCATCATGGCTAGGCCGGTCAGGATGGCCGTCACCGCCATGGAAGACCGTCCCAAGGCACTGACCAGGCTGTTGCTAGCCAGTTTGAGTTCAGTCGAGGTCCAGCTCAAGGGTAAGTGGTGGATCAGATTGTGTAAGAGCACTGTGGTGAGGGGGACTAGGCAAGCAAATCCCAGAAGGAGAAATAGGGCCGAGGCGTATCCGAAGATGGGCTTAAGACCGAGAGGAGGGAGTTGGGAACAAAACAGGGCTATCAGCAGCAATAATATTCCGATAAGGGATGTCTTCACAAAGTTTAACCTTCTTGGGGCTTCTTCACCTCCTCGATGCAGCACCTCTTTCGGCACCACCCGCGTGGCCTCCCGCACAGAAACCACACCCGCTACCAGGGCAACGATGCAGCCCAGAGCCAGGCCTTCTATCAAAATAGAAGGCCTCATGATCACGTTTTTCACAATCACGGGAGTATAGAGAGAGGTAACGGTCTGCTCCATAGCCTGGAGTGTCCACTGGGACAGAAACCAGCCGGCAGGAACACCCACCAGTCCGCCTGTAAAGCCCAGGACAAAAGCCTCCACAATGAAAAGTCCCCAGATGACAGGGGTAGATACCCCAAGGCATCGAAGCACGCCGATCTCAGTTCGCCTTCGTACCACGGCCATGGTCATGGTGTTGTACATCAGAAATAGGGCCACCAACAGAGCGATGGCGGAGAGGGCCATGAGGTTCAACTGAAAGGCGGCCAGCATCCGCTCCACCTGTGCTCCCCGTCGCTGGGGGCGGTCCACCACGATGCCTTGAGGCAATTTAGCCGAGAGGTGTCGGATCATTTCCTGTAGATGAATTCCTTCTTGGGTAATCAAATCGATGCGGTCCAGACGGCCGACGCGGCCGAGGCGCCATTGATAGGTGGCGATGTCCATCATGGCAAAATTCCCCTGCATGGCCTTTGCGGTTCCTTCTGATTCCAGAAGGCCCCGGACCGTGAATTCGTGAATCTGATCATCCATCAGAAGCCGGATGGTGGAGCCATTGGAGTAACCATGTGCCCGAGCAAAGGACTCAGTGAGAAAAAGAGTCTGGGGATCCAACAGGTACTCCAGGGGATCTTTTTCATTGTTGCTATCCAAAGAGAACGAGTACTCACGGAATGGAGCTTCGGAAAAAGGGTCCACGCCCACGACCAGGAGGGGTTCTTGGAGGGGATCTACAACGACAAGAGTCTGTAGCACTGGGGCGACGGCCACCACACCCGGTTCGTCCCGGACCACAGCAAGGACTGTTTCATCCAGATCGGCATCGCTGCTGGTCATCTGAAGGGTGGTCTTTCCGGTCACGGCATTGATCGTTCCTCTGAAGGCATGAAGGATAGATTCATTGGCCAGTCGTACTGAAACAAAGAGAGCAACTCCTAAGACAATTCCTATCAAGGTGAGAAGAGTTCGGGGTTTTTCTGCTACGATATGCCGTAATGTGATGAGTTTAAGTAAGGCTAACATACAATCTTTACTTTTCAGGTTGATTGGAACTGGTTCGTCGGCACGGTCGGCTGCGCTTATGGTGCTCGCCTTCCTCCGATTTCCGCCTTCGCAGCATCCTAACCATTGATGCGGAGTCGCAAATCAGGGCCTCCTCACTAGCCCCAACCAACCTGACTTGGCACCGAAATTTAATCAACGATCTTCCCATCCTTTAGTTGTATGGTGTGGCCGGTGTGGGAGGCTGCCGATAGACTGTGGGTGGCCAGGATCAGGGTGATGGTCTGCTGTTTGGAGAGTCTTTTAATCAGTTCCATGATTTCTCCTCCCACTGTGGAATCCAGATTGCCGGTAGGCTCATCAGCCAATAGGATCTTGGGCTGAATGACCAATGCCCTGGCAATGGCCACTCTTTGTTGTTCCCCACCAGACAGCTCATGAGGGCGGTGACCCAGCCGGTGGGAAAGGCCAACCTGGTCCAGTGAGGTTGAAACATCAGTTCTCACCTTATCCGTGGGTTCTCCACGCAACAGGAGCGGTAAGGCCACATTTTCCCAAACAGTCAGGTGAGGCAAAAGGTTAAAGAATTGGAAGATAATCCCAATCGTTCTACGCCTCAGATGAGTCATCTCCAGGTCCGAGAGAGAAGAGATCGCGTGTCCGTCCACTGTCACCACGCCGGAGGTGGGTTGATCCAGTCCACCAATTAGATTTAAAAGTGTGCTTTTTCCAGACCCACTGGGCCCCATGATGGCCACAAATTCCCCTTTAGAAATGGTGAGACTGATTTCCTTTAACGCCACAACCTCTTGGTGGTCCTGTCTGTAGATCTTAGACACCTTCTCTAAACGAATCATGGGTCTAAAATACAGGAAAAACAAATAAAAAATCAAATAATTTTAAGAGATTTCATTGACTTTGCCACGATATTGCTTGTAAGATGTGCATGATACATTTCAGATAGGATGAACGATGAGGGTGACATTAGCAGTATTGGCCGACTATGCGAATATTACGCGGGAAGGCAAACTCAATATTTTAGGAATTTTTGATGTGATCCATGCGCAGAATTTTCCGGTGACCCATCCCCAGATGCAGCTGGTGATGAGATTTGAAGCGGATCTTTCGGAGGCCGGGAAGATCAAGAAGCTTGAGATCCAGCTTATGGATGAGGATGGGAAAAGGCTTTTTGTGCTGGGGGGCGAGTTCACCGTGGGACCGGGTCAGCCAGGAGAAGTGATCGGTACAAACCAGATCCTGACCATCAACATGATGAAGTTTGAAGCGCCGGGGAATCATGAATTCAAGATCCTGATCAATGATGAGTTAAAAGCAGAGGTCCCATTAAAGGTAATCAAACATAATCCTTCTGTAAGAGATAATTAGTTTTCCCGGTTTTTCAGTTGACAATCCGGATAAGGTTCTACTATCTTTTACATTTAGCTCACAAAAACAGATTTGGGAGGAAAGACCATGCCGAAACCAAAATATCATGTCTTCATCTGCACCACCACCCGCCCCGCCGGGCATCCTCGGGGATCCTGTGCCGGTGACCGAAACAGCCGAGAGGTGATGATGAAGTTTTTCGAGGAACTTGAGAAGCACAATCTTTTTGGCTCGGCCATGGTGACCGAGTCGGGTTGCCTGGGTCCTTGTGCCTTCGGCCCTACTGTCGTGGTTTATCCTGATGCGACTTGGTATAACAAGGTTCTGCCGGAGGATGTGCCCGAGATTGTAGAAGGCCATTTAAAGAATGGCAAACCTGTGGATCGTCTGAAGATGCCGGACGAGATGTGGGGGTGACCCTCGTGTCTATGACAACCATCGGTCATTTAATGAATAAGAATATCCAGAAGATCGATCACCAGGTGACGGTTCAGGAAGCCGCTTTAAAGATGAAGGAAAAAAAGATCGGATCTTTACTGGTGGAAAAGGGTGAACAGTATATTGGAATTATTACCGAGACGGACATCGTTCGAAAGGCAGTTGCCCATGGACTGGATCTTAACAAGAAAACGGTCGGCTCACTGATGAGCAGTCCTGTAATTACCCTGGACCAACAGCGCTCCCCTAGAGATGCCCATGACCTGATGGGGGAAAATGGTGTCCGGCATCTGGGCGTGACCCAGAATGGAAAGATTGTGGGGGTTGTGTCGGTCAGGGATATTCTGATCTTCTTTAAGGGGCAGTCCGAGCCCAAGATGGGAATTGACTAGGATGGATAGTGGGTATGAATATGGATAAAAAGGTGGCAATTGAGGCCCACCACTTGAGCAAGTCCTTTGGTTCTTCCAAGGTGGTGGAAGACCTGAACTTAACGGTATATACTGGAGAAATATTCGGACTCCTGGGGCCCAACGGCGCCGGAAAGACCACCACAATGAGGATGTTTCTCACCCTCTTGCATCCCACTACAGGGACCGCTAAAATTTTTGGTTATGACATCGTCCAGCAGGCCAGAGATGTACGCAGGCTCATCGGTTATGTCCCACAAGAAAAGTCTGTAGACCGTTTTATGACCGGCAGGGAGCACCTGCAACTGATTGCCTCCCTATATCATCTTTCTGGCCAGGAGGCCAGGAAACGCATTCAGGAAGTTCTGAAGCTGGTAGAACTTGAAGAAAAGGCGGATGAGCTGGTAAAGAACTATTCAGGAGGAATGAAAAGAAAGCTGGACATTGCCTGTGGACTTATCCCGAATCCCAAGCTCATGTTCATGGATGAACCCTCCTTAGGGCTGGATGTGCAGAGCCGGCTGCGAATCTGGGATCACATCAGGGACCTCAAAGCCCAAGGAATTACTATCCTCATGAGTACCAATTATCTGGAAGAGGCGGATCAGCTCTGCGATCGTCTTGCAATTATTGATAGCGGCAAGATCCGGGCCATCGGCTCGCCCTTAGAGTTAAAGAAAAGCCTGGGCGAGGACCGAATCTTAATTGAGTTAGGGCGAGTGGCTGCACCCAGCATGAAGGAATTGATCGAGGCCATTCGCAAGTTCGAATTTGTCAGGGACATCCGTGAAGGCCAAAATAGCTTGGAGATCTGGATCAAGCCCCAGCAGGATGCCTTCACCGCTCTGTTTCAGAAGGTGGGAAATGGTCATTACCCCGTCCAGGCGGTTCACTACATGAGGCCTAGCCTAGAGGAGGTTTTTATCAAACACACCGGCCACAAGATCCGGGAGGAATCATAAAGTGAGTGAGTTCGTACAAGAAACCACGGCCCTGACATGGCGCTGGATCAGAAGGCTTTCGCGAGAACCCATCAGCCTGGCTTTTGGCCTAATCCAACCCATGCTGTTCTGGCTGATCCTGTTTGGAAACTTATTTAAAGGAGCGGCTCAGATCCCGGGGATGCAGGGGCCGGATTACATCAGCTTTCTAACGGCCGGGGTCATTGTGATGACGGTTTTAAATAGCGGCCTGGCGGGTGGGGTGGACCTACTGTTTGATAAAGAAAATGGTTTCCTTGAGCGGCTCATGTCCGCCCCCATCAGCCGGAACTCACTGATTGTGAGTCGGTTTATCTTCGTCATGGGTATTACCTCGCTTCAAATCCTGATCATGCTGTTGGTTGCCTTTCTGCTGTTTGGGGTTCATGTGGCCAGCGGTTTTCCCGGCATCGTGATGACCATTATCATCGGCCTTTTGTTCGGGATAGGCCTCATTGCCATTTCACTTGCCCTGGCCTTTGCGGTCAAGAGCCATGGCAGCTTTTTTTCTCTGCTTGGTTTTCTGAGCCTTCCTCTGATCTTTCTATCCAGTGCCCTTGTTCCCCGGCAGGTCATGCCCGGCTGGATGAGCTTTCTGGCAGAACTGAACCCCATGACCTATGCCATCGATGTGGTTCGTAGCTTGATCCTGGGGGGCTGGAACTGGGGGCAGGTGATGCAGGTTACGGCGGTGCTCCTGCTTTTTGATGTAATCTGTTTTATGATTGCCGGCAGGGCCTTCAGAAAAAACCTCGGTTAGAAAATCATTTTCCCTAATAAAGGCTTACGGTCCAGATCCAAATTTTTTATGATAGACCATAAAAAAAACTTGACAATGTATCATATCCTGTAATAATCTATAAAATAGATAGACTAAGTAGAGGTTATTCGGATATGCTTTCCAAAAAAGCCAAATATGCCCTGAAGGCACTGCTTGTTCTTGCTAAGGAGCAAGATCAAGGGCCAATTTTGATTTCAGACTTGGCGCAAAGGGAGGCCATTCCGAAGAAATTTCTTGAATTCATTCTTTTGGAGTTGAAGAACCACGGCATCCTACAAAGTAAAAAGGGGAAAGGAGGAGGTTATTTTCTGGGAAAAGTTCCTTCAGAGATCACCCTAGGGCATGTGATACGGATTCTGGATGGACCGCTTGCCCCGCTTCCCTGTGTGAGTCAGACGGCTTACATGAAATGTGAGGAGTGTAAAGACGAGGTGACATGCGGCATCAGGATTGTGATGAAAGAGGTCCGCGATGCCACGGCACGAATCTTGGATGGAACGAGCCTGACGGATGTCCTCAAAAGTGTGAAAGGTATCGAAGCGGCATGCCGAATCATGCCCCCCAAGAGAGATGTCCAGCACTCGACCGCAAAAAGATCTGCTCGGGGGAGAGAAAAAGCCAGACATACCTGAAAGAGACCGTGAGAGACATATTTTTTAACAAATAATCTACTTATTAAATAGAATAAGTAGATTAAAAAGTAAAAGAATGGCGAAGGAGTCTACTGCTCTATGGATCGCTTGAATGTTTCGGAAGAGCAAAAGGATCAACATATTGTGCAGCAAATTGTCCTTGCGATGAAAGACATCCGCTACGGATCTGTGGAGGTCGTTATCCAAGATTCGAAAGTGGTGCAGATCGAGATTAAAGAAAAAGTTCGTTTCGACAAAGACGGCTTAAGAAAAGAGAAGTGAAACAAACCCAGGTATAAGCGGATATCTGCTCATATCGAACAGCAGGTGCACAGGGTCGACCAGACAACTGGCGACAAAAAATAAAAAAAGCTTGTAACAGTTCACGGACTGACTGGACAACCGGAAGTTCCCATTAAAAGAGGAGATGCGTCATGCGGAATTTCCGGTTTCTTGTTCTGGTCACAATTTGGATGAGTGTGGTTTGGGGGCTTTCAAAACCTGTCTTTGCACAGGATGCGGCATCGCCAGAACCGACATTGAAGGAGCAGATGGAGGCTCTCGATCAAAAAGTAAAGATTTTAGAAAGGCGAGCGGAATTGGAAAAAGAAAACGCTGCCGCAAAAGCAAAGGAAGCGTCTATTTTGAATGCGGGGAAAGACGGCCTCTTTGCCCTCAAGTCGGCGGATGACAGCTTTAAACTCAGGGTGGGCGGCTACCTTCAGATCGACGGAAGGTTTTTCCTCCATGATGAGGTGCCACTACTTACAAATACCTTTCTCATGCGTCGTGTCCGGCCCATTTTGGAAGGCACCGTTTACAAGTATTACGATTTTCGAATCATGCCAGACTTCGGCGGAGGCACCGCTTCTCTCCAGGATGCATATTTGAGCATCTCTTACTGGCCACAGACAAAGCTACAAGTAGGAAAATTCAAGCCTCCGGTGGGTCTTGAGCGGCTGCAGTCAGGGGCGAGCCTGCTGTTTGTAGAGCGCGCCCTGCCGACCAATCTGGTTCCCAATCGCGATATCGGTCTGCAATTATATGGGGACCTGGGGGACGGCGCTTTCAGTTATGCCCTGGGTGTTTTCAATGGTGTGGCAGACCTCGCAAGTGCAGACACCGAGCCCAGTAGTAATGACGACAAAGATATCGCCGGCCGTATCTTCACCCTCCCCTTTAAGACAAGCGACATTGAGTCGCTACAGGGTCTCGGACTGGGTATCTCCGGAAGCTATGGGAACGAGCAAGGGACGCCGGCCACACCCAACTTACCTTCCTACAGGACCCCCGCACAGCAGATCTTTTTTAGTTATCGAGCTGCCCCTGCCGGGACTGCAGCGACAGCAGCCAATACTGTAGCCTCAGATGGTAGACTCACCAGGTATTCTCCGCAGGCATACTACTACTCGGGACCCTTCGGTCTGCTGGGTGAATATGTTCGCTCTTCACAGGAAGTTAAGTTAGGGTTCGCCTCAGCTACACTGGGTAATTCCGCCGAGCAGGTAGCGGTCTCTTATGTCCTCACCGGTGGGGCGGCTTGGTATAAGGGGGTCAAGGTAAAGCACACGTTTGATCCGAGAAACGGGGAATGGGGTGAATTCGAGCTGAAGGCCCGGTACAGCAGACTTGTGGTGGACGACGATGCCTTTCCGATCTATGCCAATCCTGTAGCGGTTGCTCGAGAGGCCAAGGCATGGGCGGTCGGCGTTAACTGGTATCTGAATAAGAACGTCAAATTAAACCTAGACTACGAGACAACGGCTTTTAAGGGGGGAGGAGGTGGAACCGCTGCCAATCCCTCCGACCGGGAAAACGAGACGGCTCTCCTAAACCGCTTTCAGATTGTCTTTTAGGATGTAAATGCTAAACAGGATAACCCCCAATATATATAAACCTGAGGAGAAAAAAGTGTTATTCAGAAAGATGATGCGTTTACTTCCAGCTTTTGTTTTGATCCTTGGAACGATGCTGCCCATCGCGGCCCAGGCGGAGACGACGTTGTTAAATGTTTCCTATGATCCCACACGGGAACTTTATCAGGAGTTCAATGCTGCCTTTTCCAAATACTGGGAGGCTAAGACCAAGGAAAAGGTCACGATCAAGCAGTCCCATGGCGGCTCCAGCAAACAGGCGCGCTCGGTCATCGACGGGCTGGAGGCGGATGTGGTGACACTGGCCCTGGCCTACGACATTGACGCGATTGCCGAAAAAGCGAAGCTTCTTCCGAAAAACTGGCAAACGCGTCTGCCCCATAACAGCGCACCCTACACTTCGACCATTGTGTTTCTGGTGCGGAAGGGGAATCCTAAAAAGATAAAAGATTGGGATGACCTCGTGAAGCCGGGAGTGTCTCTGATTCCGGCCAACCCGAAAACGTCGGGAGCGGCGCGTTGGGCCTACTTGGGGGCTTGGGGTTACGCGCTTAAAAAGTATGGCAATGATGAAGCCAAGGCCAAAGACTTTGTCGCCAAGTTTTACAAGAATGTGCCGGTGCTCGATTCTGGCGCTCGTGGTGCGACCACCACCTTCATCCAGCGTGGGATTGGTGACGTACTGGTAGGGTGGGAAAACGAAGCCTACTTGGCGCTCAAGGAATTCGGTCCCGAAAAATACGAGATCATCACGCCATCCATCAGCATCCTCGCTGAACCCACCGTGTCGCTCGTGGACAAGGTGGCGAAAAAAAAGGGCACCGAGGCCGTGGCTAAGGCTTACTTGGATTACCTCTACTCCGAGGAAGGCCAAGACATCGCGGGTAAAAATTTCTATCGTCCGCGTTCTGAAGCAACTTTGGCCAAGTACGCGAATCAGTTCTCCAAAGTGAACTTGTTCACCATCGACGAAATCTTCGGGGGTTGGCAAAAAGCGCAGAAGACGCACTTTGAAGACGGTGGGGTCTTTGACCAGATCTATCTGCCTAACTGATAAGATAGGATGACGGCTATGAAATTCAGACAACCTAGCATTCTTCCCGGATTCGGCCTGACAATGGGCTTCACCCTTCTTTATCTCAGCCTGATTGTGCTGATTCCACTGTCCGGGACCTTCTTTAAGACGGCCACGCTGAGCTGGGACCAATTCTGGAACACGGTCACTGCGCCCCGTGTGCTGGCCTCTTACCGGCTCAGTTTTGGTGCGTCATTGATCGGTGCTTTCATCAATGCAGTGTTCGGCCTGCTGGTCGCCTGGGTCCTGGTGCGCTACTACTTCCCCGGTAAACGCATCGTGGACGCGTTGGTGGATCTGCCATTCGCCCTCCCGACAGCCGTTGCAGGTATCGCCCTGACTGCGGTCTACTCTGCCAATGGCTGGATCGGTCGTTACCTTGAGCCTCTGGGAGTCAAGGTGGCATTTACACCGCTGGGGGTAGTGGTTGCATTGACATTCATCGGTCTGCCATTTGTAGTGCGCACCGTACAACCCGTTCTGGATGATCTGGACAAGGAGATTGAGGAAGCGGCTGCCAGCCTGGGTGCAAACCGATGGCAGATCCTCACTCGGATAATTCTACCCACTCTCTGGCCGGCGGTGTTGACCGGATTTGCCCTGGCTTTTGCTAGGGCCGTGGGGGAGTACGGTTCGGTGATTTTCATTGCAGGTAACATGCCCATGGTTTCTGAAATCGCTCCTCTTTTAATCGTCACCAAGCTGGAACAATATGACTACGCCGGGGCAACGGCAATCGCCGTCGTGATGCTGGTGCTGTCTTTCACACTCCTGTTGTTCATTAACCTGTTGCAGTGGTGGGGTAGGAGGAGACAAGATACCTGGATAGGCGACTGAGGATAATCGTCCATGGCTAAATCGCTGATCAGTGCTTCCTACACAAAACAGGCGACTACTGAGTCTCCTGTCGTACGTTGGGCATTGACGATCATCGCATTATTGTTCATCGGAATATTTTTGTTGGTGCCTCTCGCTATCGTTTTTACAGAGGCATTGAGTAAAGGGTTGTCTGCCTACTTTGCCGCTCTTACAGAGCCCGATGCGATGGTTGCCATTCAGTTGACACTGCTGACCGCGGTGATCGCCGTACCACTGAACCTCGTGTTCGGCATCGTAGCGGCGTGGGCAATTGCCAAATTTAATTTTGCCGGCAAAAGCATCCTGATTACCCTGATCGATCTGCCGTTTGCTGTCTCGCCCGTCATTTCAGGCCTGATCTATGTGCTTCTGTTTGGCCTCCAAGGCCTGCTGGGTCCCTGGCTGGCGGAACGCGATATCAAGATCATTTTTGCTGTACCGGGCATTGTACTGGCGACTATTTTTGTGACCTTTCCTTTTGTTGCTCGGGAACTTATACCCCTCATGCAGGAGCAGGGCACCGAAGAAGAGGAAGCGGCGATGGTTCTCGGCGCATCGGGTCTTCAAACTTTTTGGCGTGTGACTCTCCCCAACATCAAGTGGGGGCTTCTGTATGGAATCATTTTATGTAACGCCCGGGCTATGGGGGAGTTCGGCGCGGTCTCGGTGGTATCCGGCCATGTGCGTGGGCTCACCAACACGATGCCCCTGCATGTGGAGATTCTATACAACGAATACAATTTTGTAGCAGCTTTTGCTGTGGCTTCATTGCTGGCCATGTTGGCCTTGCTGACATTGGTGGCTAAAAGCTTCGTTGAATGGAAATCGAGGCAACAAGGAGTCTCCTTTGAAAAAATAGCTGTAAAAGGAGGACAGCCATGAGCATCGAGGTGAAAAATATCACGAAGCGCTTCGGCGCTTTTACCGCTCTGAAAGGGATCAGCCTAGAGATACCGACGGGTGAGTTGGTCGCACTGCTAGGGCCATCCGGGTCTGGGAAAACCACCTTACTGCGGATCATTGCCGGACTGGAGATTCCGGATGACGGCTCGATTCTCTTCCAGGGGGAGGATGCAACCGATCGCAGTGCACAAGATCGCCGAGTCGGCTTCGTATTCCAGCATTATGCCTTGTTTCGCCACATGACCGTCTTTGAAAATATTGCTTTTGGCCTGAGGGTCAAGCCCCGTGACACGCGTCCTTCCAAGACTGAAATCCAAGAAAAGGTGCATTCACTTCTCAAGTTGGTGCAACTGGACTGGCTGGCGGACCATTATCCTTCTCAGCTTTCCGGGGGCCAGCGTCAACGTGTCGCCCTGGCTCGAGCGCTGGCTGTGGAACCTAAGGTTCTTTTACTCGATGAGCCGTTTGGAGCATTGGATGCCAAGGTAAGACAGGAACTACGCCGCTGGCTTCGTCGTCTTCACGACGAGATCCATGTTACCAGTGTTTTTGTCACCCATGATCAAGAAGAGGCCCTGGAGGTGGCCGATCGTGTGGTGGTGATGAACGAAGGCCAGATTGTACAAATTGGCACACCCGAAGAGATTTACAACCGCCCAGCAAATACTTTTGTCCACAATTTTCTCGGCAACTTAAATATCTTCCGTGGCCGGGTGATCAACGATAAGGCATATATTGGCAATCTGTCTATTGAACTGGCTGAAAAGGCTCAATCAGATGCCAAGACTGCTGTCATCTATATCCGGCCACATCAATTGGACATAAGCCGGATCCCTATTACAGACAACCATTTCCATGGAAAGATCAACCATATCAACCCTGTGGGTCCACTTGTGAGAGTGGAACTCAGCAGCGATTGGGGGGATTCATTTCATGTGGAGATCTCTCAGGAACGATATAAGAACCTTGGACTCAAAAAAGGTGACCATGTGTTTGTTACATTGAGAGACCAGAAGGTTTTTATTGAACTAGCCGAAGAGGATAAATGAGGAATTTAAATGAGTAAGTCTTCTTAGGATAGGAGCTTTAATACCTCTTTTTCAAGGACCTGAGCCGGCACCGAGGATCCCTTGAACCGGATAATACCCTGTCGATCGATAATATAAACAATGGGAGTGGCCTTGATACTGAAGAGACCCTCCACTGTTCTGGCCGGATCCACAAGATAAGGGAAGCTGACTTTCTGGGGGAATTTGTTTAAATAATCCATGACGGCTGTCTTGGAATCTCCCGCTGCATTCACACCCACCACCAAAACCTTTCTCCCTTTCACAGATTTAAGGAGTGCTTCCATTTCCATGGCCTGCTCCATGCAGGGTTCACAGATGTGAAACAAACCCACCACAATGACCTCTGAACCGATATGTTGGGACAAATCCATTTTGGAGCCTTGAAGGGAGTCCAGGACAAAAACAGGCGCCTTATCGCCATTGTTGAGGACCTTTGCCAAGCTGAAGACCACAGGACCCAGCAGTACCAGGTAGAGAGCTCCTATGAGCATTAAAAGCTTTACAAGTCTCTGAGCCATTTTGCCCCGCTCTTTTGTACCGTGTCTTTCCAATCCGAGAATGCGTTATTATAATGTGATCATCTCAATATTTCAAGATGTCGTTGACAAAGGCAAGCCGTTGGGTTAAAAATAGGCTCATGCTGGATATTCCCAAAATTGTCCCGGTCTTCCCGCTTCCCACGGTAGTTTTTTTCCCCAAGACTTATCTACCGCTCCATGTCTTTGAGCCCCGTTATCGTGAGATGATTAGCGAGAGCCTTAAAGGGGATCGAATCATCATGATGGCCTTGCTGAAAGAAGGATGGGAGAACAACTATTACGGAAATCCCGAGATATACCCCGTTGGATGTGTGGGCAAGATTGTGAAGAACCAGGTCTTGGAAGATGGGAGATATAATATTTTGTTGTACGGGCTTGTGAGGGCCAGGATCAAAGAACCCATCTTCAAAAAGAGTTATCGGCAAGCATGGATCGAACCGATGCTGGCGATGGAGCATGGTGTACAGACCCTGGGTGCCAACCTCCGAGACGGACTGTTAGAGCAACTTAAGGAGTATGGAAAACTAATTGGTGCTCAACCGCAAATGGAGCATTTTCTAAAGATAGAAATGGATGATGAGACCCTGGTGAATCTCTTTTCTGCCGAACTTAATTTCACGATGACAGAAAAGCAATTTCTGCTGGAAGCCGAGACCCTTTCCCAGCAATGCAAGCGTCTCATGGACCTAATCCAGTTCAAGATCCACGAGGTGGCCAAGGGCCAGGCCTCTAGTTAGAAATGAACATCAAACTAAAATTTAAGTGAAGGAGAGGGTAATGATGAAGGAAAAGGAACTAAAAGAGGGGGAACAGGCTCCAGATTTTTCACTTCCCTCCAACGAGGGCCGAAAGATTTCTTTAAAGGACTTTAAGGGTAAAAAGAGTGTGGTGCTGTATTTTTATCCCAAAGATGATACCCCAGGCTGCACGAAAGAGGCCTGTGGTTTTCGCGACATGATCAGGCAATTTGAGGCAAAAGATTCCATGATTCTGGGAGTCAGCCTGGATGATGAATCCTCCCACAAAAAGTTTATTCAAAAATATAGCCTGCCTTTTACCTTACTGAGTGATGTGGATCATCAGATGTCCACGGCGTATGGTGTTTATAAAGAAAAGAATATGTACGGAAAGACCTACTGGGGCATTGAGCGCACCACTTTTGTTATCGACAAGGCAGGACGCATTGCTAAAATTTTTCCCAAGGTCAAGGTGGACAACCACATCAGCGAAGTCCTTGATTTCATCAAAACCCTGGGGTGACCAGAGTCACTAAATTCAGAGTCAAGGATCATCTAATAACTGCCCAGAATGTTATCCTGTCTTTTCATTAAGTGTTTGACAATTCAATAAAATATCAGTATACTGGTAAATTTAATGAGCGAAGGAGAAAGATGGAAATCTTACTCCGGGACATTCCCTCGCAGGGCCTTGATCTTGATTTTGAAGCGGATCCTTCAAACCTTGATCTTTTGGAGGAAGGTATCGATTTTGAAGGTTTGGTCCATGTCCACCTCTCTGTTTCCAAACAGCGGGAGATGGTATTTGTTACCGGGCGTGCCCAGACACAACTTCTGTTGGAGTGCGGCAGGTGCTTGAAGAAATTCCCTTGTCCATTGAATCTTGGGATACAGGCAGAGTATCTCTCTTCAAAATCACTGCCTACCCAGGAAGAACAAGAACTTAAACCAGAAGAAATGGATGTGATCTTTTATTCAGGAGATACCATTCTGTTTGATAATCTAATTCGTGAACAGGTCATTCTGGCAATTCCGATGCATCCCCTCTGCACGCCAGGTTGCCTAGGGCTTTGCCCCCGATGCGGACAAGACCGTAATAAGGGAGACTGCCAATGTAAGGCGAGTGATCTGGATCCACGTTTTTCGATCTTGAAGAGTTATTTTAAGAAAAAATGAACATAGAGCGAAATCTGCTCGCTTTGTAGGAGATAAAACCTATGGCCCATCCGAAACATAAAATTTCAAAAGCCAGGCGGGACAAACGTCGGACGCACTACAAACTTAAATTTCCCGGCTTGGTTCCCTGTCCGCAGTGTCATGAACCTAAGCGCCCTCACTATGCCTGCCTCAACTGCGGCACCTATAAGGGCCGTGAAGTGATCACCGTTAAAGAGGTTTGATGAAAATTGCCTTGGATGCAATGGGGGGTGATGACGCTCCTGCCAGCATTGTAGAAGGTGCGGTTCAGGCAGCTAAGGACTATGGCATAGAGATACTTCTCGTGGGAGAGGAGTCTGCAGTCCGTCGAGAGCTCGTACGTCATGGAGGGCAGGATCTTCCTCTGAGCGTTATCCATGCTCCCCAGAGTGTGGCGATGCATGAATCTCCCTCTTCCGTGGTGCGCAAAAAGAGAAATTCCTCCATCTGGGTAGCCACGGACCTGGTGAAACATGGGAAGGCTTCTGCAGTCATCAGTGCCGGAAACACCGGAGCCGCCATGGCCACAGCCTTGTTTCTGCTGGGTCCACTCAAGGGCGTAGAACGGCCGGCTATTCTCACGGTTCTGCCTACCTTGAAGGGTGCTTCTCTCTTGCTGGATGTGGGAGCCAATGTGGACTGTAAGCCACACCATCTCCTGCAATTTGCAGTGATGGGACATGTGTATGCCGAAAGGATCCTGGGTAAGCCCAAGCCCAGAATCGGCCTGTTGAGCATCGGGGAGGAAGACACTAAGGGAAATGAGCTGACTAAAGAGGTCTTCAAGCTACTCAAGGAAAGCCCCTTTAATTTCATCGGCAATGTGGAAGGACGGGATGTCTATCTAGGCGGGGCAGACGTGGTGGTGTGTGATGGATTTATCGGAAATGTTGCTCTCAAGATCAGTGAAGGTCTTGCTGATACCCTCTTAAAGCTGCTGAAGCGAGAAATCTCTAAGAGTATAATGGGAAGGCTGGGTTATCTCCTCTTAAAACCTGCCATGGCCAATTTCCAACGGAGGATCGACTACGCTGAATATGGCGGTGCCCCTCTGCTGGGAGTGAACGGGGTATGTATCATCTGCCATGGCCGTTCGTCGGCCAGAGCCATTAAAAATGCCATCAAAGTGTCCAAAGAATTTGTGGATTGTGACCTCAATGGTCATCTTCAAGGAGATATCGAGCGGTACACATTGGGTCTTAAACATGGGGAATTACCCGGGTGATTCGTTCGCTGATCATAGGGACCGGTTCTTATCTTCCTGAGAAGGTGCTGACCAATAAGGATCTTCAAAAGAGGGTTGAAACTTCGGATGAGTGGATCCAGGAGCGTACTGGCATCCGAGAAAGAAGAATTGCCTCGGATAAGGAGGCGGCTTCAGACCTAGGAGTGGCTGCAGCCCAGCGGGCCTTGGAAATGGCCCAGGTCAAAGCCAGCGATGTGGATCTGATCATCGTCGGCACGGGCACTCCAGACATGCTTTTCCCCTCCACCGCCTGCCTCGTTCAAGACCGCCTAGGGGCGAATCGGGCCTTTGCCTTTGATCTCTCTGCGGCCTGCTCAGGCTTTCTGTATGCCCTGTCAGTGGGAGATCAATATATCCGGACGGGTTCCGCCCAAACTGCCCTCATCATTGGAAGCGAGGTCATGTCCATGCTAATGGACTGGACCGATCGCAGTACCTGTATCCTGTTCGGGGATGGTGCCGGCGCCGTGGTGCTCAAGGCACAGCGCTCCCGCAGGGGTATTCTTTCTACCCATCTGCATTCGGAAGGTTCTTTCTGGGATCTCATCTGTGTTCCCGGAGGTGGTTCCCGGTTTCCACCTTCTAAAGAGACGCTAGAAAAGCGACTGAACTTTCTTAAAATGAAAGGTAACGAAACCTTTAAAGTGGCTGTCAGGACCCTGGAAGAGGCAGCGCGCGAGGCCCTTGAGGCTAATCAATATACTGCAAAGGATCTAGACCATGTGATTCCCCATCAGGCCAATTTGAGGATTATTCAATCCGTGGCCCAGCGGTTGGGGGTACCTATGGAAAAGATGGTGGTCAATCTTCAAAATTATGGTAATACCTCGGCTGCTTCTATCCCCATCGCCTTGGATGAGGCGGTCAGGACAAACCGAGTGAAAGCAGGACACCTCATCCTATTAGAAGCCTTCGGAGGTGGATTGACCTGGGGCTCGGCACTAATCCGGTGGTAGTGATAGCTCACTTGCACTTTACAAAACAGCGAGCGGAAGCGAGCGTAGGGAGGGGGAGGCCACCACGCTAGCGCTGTCGAGCCTGACCCGAAGGGTCGGTAGGCGAGAATAGGCAGTTCGGTATTAGAGATTTAATATAAAAGCTTGCTTGAGGTACAAAACTTAGCCGCACACGATTGATCGAAGTGTGCGGCGAGCAAGCTTTGAGGGAGGGGGATGGTCGCTCCCCTGAGATAACTGCCTTCGGGGGTGGATTGACTGGGGCTCAGCTCTAATCCGGTGGTAATAATTTTTCTTGACAAGGCCCCCTATTTTGAGCAATATCAGGGAGGGTAAGCTTCGAAGATGTCTAAGATTGCTATGCTGTTTCCTGGTCAGGGATCCCAGTATGTGGGTATGGGAAAAGCCCTGTCTGAGCGATTCGAAGTGGCCCGCATCGTCTACAAAGAGGCAGATTCAGTTCTGGGTTGGGAGATCTCCCGACTCTGTTTTGAGGGACCTGAAGAGGAATTGAATCTTACCGCCAAGACCCAGCCGGCCATTCTGGCCACCAGTATTGCAGCCTGGAAGGTCTTGGAAAATAGCATAAATAGGACTGATTTCTTGCGCTGGTGCAGTTTTGTGGCTGGCCACAGTTTGGGAGAGTACACGGCACTGGTGGTGGCGGGGGGATTACGGTTTGCAGATGCCATCGCGCTGGTGGAGAAGCGTGGCCAATATATGCAGCAGGCTGTGCCTCAAAATTCCGGTGCCATGCTAGCCATCTTGGGTCTTGAAAAACACCAAGTGGAAGAGATTTGCCGGGAGGCATCGACATTGGGTGTCGTCTCCCCGGCTAATCTTAACTGCCCTGGCCAAGTGGTGATTGCAGGTAATCGAGCCGCCGTGGATCAGGCATCTGTATTGGCCAGGGATCGGGGGGCCAAAAAGATTATTCCCCTGACAGTGAGTGTGCCTTCTCACTGTGCTCTGATGGAACCTGCCTGCCATCAGCTGCAGAGTGTGCTGGAATCAACCTTTTTTTCTGATCTGTCGGTTCCTCTAGTCAATAATGCCGGGGCCAGGATGCTTACCTCGGCCATGAAGGTCCGTGAGTCCTTGGTGGCACAACTACGCTCTCCCCTGCTTTGGGAAGACTCCATCCGGCTGATGATGTCACAGGGCGTGGACACCTTTGTGGAGGTAGGGCCGGCCCGTGTGTTGTCCGGGCTGGTTCGGAAGATCGACAGAAAGGTGGGGGTCTTCAATGTGGAGGATGTGGACAGTTTGGGGAAGACCATAGAGGTATTGAAAGCATTATGGAACTGAAAGGAAAAGTCTCTTTTATTACTGGGGCGGCCCAAGGAATTGGAAAGTCGATTGCTCAGTCTCTGGCCGAAGCCGGGGCGGATGTGGTGGTGGCCGATCTGGATATTAGCAAAGCACGGGAGACCGCTAAAGAGATTTCAGAGCAGGGTGCTAAGACCCTGGCTCTGAAGGTCAATGTGGCCAGTTTGCCGGAAGTTCAGGAGGCCGTAGATAGCGTTATGACTCAGTGGGGAAGGTTAGACATCCTTGTGAATAATGCAGGGATCACCCGAGATAGCTTACTACTGAGGATGAAGGAAGAGGATTGGAATCTGGTGATGGACGTGAATCTGAAAGGGACCTTTAACTGTACCAAGGCAGTCCTGCCCCTGATGACTAAGAAAAGAAACGGCAAGATCGTAAATATTGCTTCTATTGTGGGTGTCATGGGTAATGCAGGACAAGCCAACTACGCTGCCTCCAAAGCTGCCGTGATTGGATTTACTAAGTCGGTGGCCCGTGAGTACGCCAGCCGAGGGATCAATGTAAATGCCGTGGCACCGGGATTCATTGAGACGGCCATGACCCAGGCGCTTTCCCAGGAGGTGCGAGATAACCTTTACAAACAGATTCCCCTGGGAAGGTTGGGGACCTCCCAAGATGTGGCCCATGCGGTGCGGTTTTTGGTTTCGGAAGAGGCAGCCTATATCACGGGGCAGGTCATTCATGTCAATGGTGGAATGTTGATGGTTTAGTTAAAAATTTTGTGAGGAAGGGGGTATGGTCATGAACGTGGAAGAACGGGTTAAAAAGATTATTGCAGAACAACTGGGTGTAGAGGAAGAAGAAATTACCCCAGAATCCTCTTTTGTGGAAGATCTCGGTGCAGACTCCCTGGACACAGTGGAGTTGGTTATGGCTTTTGAAGAGGAGTTCGGTATCGAGATTCCAGATGAGGATGCCGAGAAGATTCTCACGGTCCAAAATTCCATTGACTATATTAAGGAACGCATGTAAATAGCATATTGGGATATGAACTGGCCAGAGTGTGGGGGATACCTGCCTGCCAGCAGGCAGGTCGGAGGCTGCAGTACTACACGGACCCACACATTGAAAGGCGGTGATTTTACTGAAGCGAAGGGTTGGAGTAACAGGTTTGGGGTTAGTCACTCCGCTGGGGATTGGTGTGGAGAAGACCTGGAAGGCCCTCTGTGCAGGGCAGTCGGGGGTGAGTCGTATTACCCGTTTTGATGTCAGTGACTTCCCGGTTCAGATTGCGGCTGAGGTGAAAGATTTTGACCCGGCCGTATATATCGATAAGAAGGAAGTCAAAAAGATGGATACCTTCATCCATTATGCCATCGCAGCGTCTCTGATGGCCTTGGAAGAGTCCGGATACAAAGTCAGTCCGGATAATGCAGACCGCGTCGGTGTATATGTAGGCTCCGGAATTGGCGGTCTCCAGGCCATTGAGGAATGGCATAAGGTATTAATGGAAAAAGGCCCCAAACGTGTCACCCCTTTCTTTATTCCTATGACCATCATCAATTTGGCATCGGGTCAGATCGCAATCAGGATCGGGGCCACGGGGCCAAATTCTTGCGCTGTTACAGCCTGTGCCACCGGCAATAATTGCATCGGCGATGCCTTTAGAATTATACAACGGGGGGATGCCGATGCCATGATCGCCGGAGGGTCAGAAGCGGCAATCACTCCTCTAAGCGTTGCAGGGTTTGCAGCCTCTCGGGCCTTGTCCTCCAAAAATGATGTTCCTCAGCAGGCCAGCCGCCCTTTCGACAGAGAGCGGGATGGCTTTGTATTGGGCGAGGGAGCAGGGATATTGTGGCTTGAAGAAATCGAGTCGGCCCGCAGGAGGGGAGCGAAAATCTATGCCGAAATTGTGGGCTATGGAATGACGGCGGATGCCTATCATATTACTTCTCCGCCAGAGGATGGGTCAGGGGCGGCACGATGCATGCATCTTGCCTTAGCAGATGCAGGACTTTCTCCACATCAGGTGGACTATGTGAATGCCCATGCCACCGGCACTTTTGCCGACAAGATCGAGACTCTAGCTATTAAGAAAGTGTTTGGAGAACATGCCCGAAAATTAGCCGTGAGTTCCACCAAGTCTATGACCGGGCATCTCCTGGGTGCGGCCGGTGGAATCGAGGCTGTCTTCAGCATTTTAGCCATTGATCGCGGAGTGATCCCCCCGACCATTAATTACGAGCATCCTGATCCGGAGTGTGATCTGGATTATGTTCCCAACATTGCCCGTAAGGCAAATGTCAAGACAGTACTTTCCAATTCCTTCGGTTTTGGTGGAATCAATGCCTGCCTGATTTTCAAAAAGTATGAGGTGTAATAGGGGAATGTAGTCGAGGTTATGCTCCCAAGGGATCTGGAAGAATTAGAGCGCTGCCTTACTTATCACTTTAAAGACCCTGCTCTGTTGCAACAGGCCATTACCCATAAATCTTACCTCAATGAAGCCCGAGAAAAATCCCAGAAGGACAATGAGCGTCTTGAGTTTCTAGGGGATGCCGTGTTGGATCTGGTGATCAGCCAGGACTTTCTTCTCAATTATCCGGACACCGCGGAAGGGGAACTTTCTAAAATGAAGGCCCGGATCGTGAGCGAAACCGCACTGGCCAAGGTGGCCAGACGACTGGAAATCGGCCGATTTCTTTTACTGGGTCGGGGAGAGGAAATGACTCAGGGGAGGGCAAAACCTTCACTTCTGGCCAATGCCATAGAGGCAGTTCTGGCGGCTATTTATTTGGATGGGGGGTTGGAATCGGCCCGCGATGTCATTCAAAAGATTTTCAAGGACGATATTGAGGAGTTACTCAAGACTGAGGCCTTTACCGATTACAAGACCGAGCTCCAAGAACTCTGCCAGCGCGACTACGAAATTTTACCCGTCTACACTGTCTTAAGCGAATCCGGCCCAGATCATCAAAAGACATTTGAGGTCCAGCTCTCCATTAAGGGCAATGTCTACGGTAGAGGGATCGGCCATAGCAAAAAAGAGGCCGAACAGCAAGCCGCCCACGAGGCCTTAGAAAAACTGAAAAAGGTTTGACCTTTTAACCTCTCTGGGACCAGCGATTTTTGTAGGTAGTTTTGTCAAGGATGCCTGCGTTTTTGAAAGCCTTTTGACGTTCGGCGCATTTGTTACACATACCACAATGGGTCCTGCCCATCGGTCGGATACAGGAGAAGGTCAGTTCCAGAGGAAGCGACCGACCCTGGCGGACCACGTCCTCTTTTGATCGGGTTCTGTATGGGGCGATAATGGAAATAGGGAAGTTCAGCCCCAACGAGGCCGCTTTCTCAAATGAGTGAAAGAAAGTCTTGGAGCTGTCCGGAAAAGGATTTCCTTTGAGAGGCCCGAGGGCCAGTGTCCCAATGCCATTCATGGCGCAGAAAAGAGTGGCCTTGGTGAGCAGGAGGAGATTACGTCCGGGAAGGTAGACGCTGGGATCGCCAGACCGGTAATCTGGGACATGATGGCCGGTCAGGCTCCAGTGTCCCTGGTAGAGGTCCTGCATAGGCAGTTTCAAGGTTACGATCTTCTGGATGGGGCCATTTCGATTGTGGATAGCCTTTATAAATTGCTTCAGCCAATATAGTTCAATGGTTTCCCACAAAAGACCATTTTTGATATAGAGGGGGAACACCCTTGCGTATTTTCGGGACAGTTGAGACAACAGGATGCAGCTATCCATCCCGCCACTGATTAGGACAGCAATGTCTTTATCGGTTATTTTCACAATTTACCTTCTTCCTTTCTGGTCAGTCCGCTTAGAGAGTCATTCTCCAATCGGCTTAAAACAGTTGAGTCCTGAGATGATTTTAGAATTTTTTGTTTTGAGTTGCAACTGTCAGGTAGGTAGCCTGCCTAAAGCGAACAGACCCCCGCTTGGGTAGGGATGGTGGCGATCAAAGTGAAATGGCAGTTTTGTTTGGGTTATTAGTACGGGGGTTGAGTTATTTTGGCTCTTTTGGTTTTCCCAACAAAAAGCCTTGGACAAGATAGGCTCCAAGATCTTTCACGGTCTCTAACTCCTTCACTGTTTCAATGCCTTCAGCAATGATCCCCTCTTTGGAGTAATTTTTGAGGGCCAGTATTAAATCCTTCAAAAACTTGGAGAACTGCTGAGAGGCGACGGCTTGGAGGATGGCAGATCGATCCATCTTGATAAATTCAGGAATGAGCTGTGCGATGAAGGGTAATGAGATGAAGCCTGCTCCAAAATCATCAATAGCAAACTTGTAACCCTGCACCCGCCACCTTTTTGTGGTCTGGAGGAGACTTTCTATGTCATGGAGGGCATCTTTCTCTGAAATCTCCAGCACGACGTCCATCCCGGAAGGCTTGGGCATCGGCTCAAGCTGGTTGAGCACATTAAAATCCACATTGATAAACAATCTTTTGAGTTTAGACGCTTGAGCCACCTTAAGTTGTTTCTTAAAACAAATACATTTCAACTCATTGAGCTTCCCTATGGCCTGATATCTTTTGAAAAGTTCCAGAATACTTAATTTGCCTTGAGGATCTTCACTCAAGGCTTCATACCCTAAAACCTGATTGGACCGGACATCCATGACGGGTTGGAATACCACCTTGATGCTGTGATCTCCGAGATGGTACTCCTGTGCACCGATGTGGATTTTGTCTCCCCCCTTCTTGGCGATATACAAGGATCGATCTGCAATGCGGATCAATTCTTCCGCATTCGTACCGTGTTCAGGGTAGACAGCAACCCCGATGCTGAGATCGAGGCTGATCAGGTCCTTCTCTCCGAATTTACGTACCCCTTTCACGATGCGTTCTGAGACGGTTAAGATTCCTTCCTGAGTCGCATTCAATAAAACAACGACAATCTCATCACCTCCCCACCGGAACACTAAGTCCATTCCCCGGGTGGCTTCCTGAATACTTTTGGCTACTGCCTTCAATGCCTCGTCCCCAGCCTGATGGCCCAAGGTGTCATTAATCGTTTTAAAGCGATCCAGATCACATAGCAGAATCGCTAAGGGGTGTCCATCGCGTTCAGCACGGGAAATTTCTTCTTCTATTCGGCGGCTGAAATACCGTCGGTTATAAAGGCCGGTCAGGGTATCCCGAATGGCCTGTTCAGCCAGAGCTTCTTGAGCCTTACTTGCCCTCAGCATATAGCGTACCCGGTGGTTTAAAATGGAATAGTTAATGGGTTTCGTGATGAAGTCTGTTGCTCCGACTTCATAAGCATGATTAATGGACTCGATATCATCCAGTCCTGTCATCATGAGGACTGGCGTGTGTGCCCCTCCTGGCAATTTGCGAAGGGCGGTACAGGTGGCAAATCCATCCATGTTCGGCATCATGACATCTAACAACACGATATCCGGCCGCATCTGCTCAAATGTAGACAATGCCGTCTCTCCATCTTTGGCCTCGACGATCTCGAATCCTGTTTTTTGCATTGACTCGCAGGCCAGTAGCCGCATGGTGGTGTCGTCGTCAACAACCAATACCAGTGGATGTTCTCTGGGAGCAGTCTCTTCCATTAAGGTGTACCCTTTCTGAGTTGAGTTTCCAAGGCGATCCGTACTGCCTCATACTCCGAGTCAATCCCACGCAATTGTGTTTCAGCCTCTTGAACCTTATTGAGGCGGGCCATGCTCTCAACCTCCTTGCACATTGCGGCCAGCTTAACTGCGCCAAGATTTGCGCTGCTGGACTTTAGGCGGTGGGCAGCATTTTGTAGGACTTTAGCGTCGCATTTTGTAACTGCCTCATGCAAGTCCTGCAACAAATTGGGGGTATCGCTTAGATAGAGATGGATGACCTTCTTTAAAATATCAGGTGCTCCTTCGCGCTGCAGTGCCCTGATATTGTCTAGCACATGGATGTCAATGGAGCTTCTTGCTTCGACCGGCTGTGGCGGGGGAGCATGGGTAGAAGTTGACGATCTATCCCTTGTGTGTTTTTGGGGAAGCCACCGTTCCAAGGTGGTGCGCAATTGGTCCCGATTGAAAGGCTTACTTAAGTAATCATCCATCCCGGCCTGTAGGCATTGTTCCCGATCGCCCTCCATCGCGTGAGCCGTCACGGCAATGATAGGGGTATGGCGCGTCTTGTCTTCGGTGCGGCGGATTTCGGTTGTTGCTTGAAATCCATCCATCTCCGGCAGTTGGCAGTCCATCAGAATCAGATCATAAGGGGTGTGTACCACCGCCTGAATGGCCTCCAATCCATTTGTTGCGATGTTAACCTGGCATCCTAAGCTTTCCAGCATGCCCTGCGCGACCTCCCGGTTGACCGGGTTGTCTTCAACAAGGAGAATACGAGGACAATGACCTGGGCTGGCACTAACCAGACTAGAGGGAGTAAGGGACTGTACTGTGGTGCCTTCCATCCGTACACCCATCACGTTCACGATGCAGTTGTAGAGCTCCGATTTTCGTGCGGGTTTGTTTAAATACGCTAAAATGCCTGCCTGCCGGACATCTCTGGTATTCTCGACTGCTCCGCCGGAGGTCAGCATCACCAATCGTACTGGGGTAATGACCGGATCGGCCTTGATGGTCCGTGCCAGCTCCATGCCATCCATTTCAGGCATCATCATGTCCAAGATAACCAGATCGTATGGATGACCCTGAGCCACGGCGGTATGCAGCATCTCAATGGCCTGCGGACCATCTTTTGCGCTGCTACTCCGTATCCCCCAGGCCGAAATCTGATGTTCGAGGATGTTTCTGTTGGTTGCGTTGTCATCCACGATGAGCAGGCGTAATCCTTTTAAATCTAGGCAAGAGGCTGGCGGGGACTGTGTATTGGGCTGCTTTTCAAGAAGTGCGCTGAACCAAAAAGTGGAGCCTTTCCCCTTTTCACTTTTCACGCCAATTTCTCCTCCCATCATTTCAACAAGGTATTTAGAAATGGCTAGCCCTAATCCGGTGCCACCATACTTGCGAGTGGTCGATGCATCGGCCTGGGTAAAGGGTTGGAACAGACGATTGCAGACGGCGGGTGTGATTCCAATACCGGTGTCGGTCACGGAAAAATGTAGATGGCACTTCATGGCTTCATCAACTGTGCTTTTCACTTCGACAACCACTTCTCCTCGTTCAGTGAACTTGACGGCATTGCTGATCAGATTGGTGAGAACCTGGCGAAGACGGTTGGGATCACCACGCAAGGCTGTGGGCACACTATTTTGAATCAAGCAGCCGAGCTCCAGCCCCTTGCGGTAAGCATGCTCAGCCAGTAGCTGAACGGTGTCCTCGACGACTCGATGCAGATCAAAATCAATATTTTCCAGCTCTAGCTTGCCCGCCTCTATCTTGGAGAAATCCAGAAGATCATTAATGATATTCAGCAGTGCTTCACCAGAATTTTGAACTGTTTCAGCGAATCGACGCTGTTTATCCGTTAATTCGGTGTCTAACAACAAATCGATCATGCCTAGGACACCATTCATCGGCGTGCGGATTTCATGGCTCATATTGGCCAGAAACTGGGATTTGGCATGATTGGCGGCTTCAGCGGTTTCCTTGGCTTTTTGCATCTCCTCTTGTGCCTGTTTTCGCTCTGTAATATCGTGGGCAACACAGACGATTCCCTGAATTTTGCCATTTTTGTCCAATAGGATTGAGCTTGAAAACGCCACCGGTATTTTTTTACTATTTTTTGCCAGATAAATTGTTTCAACGTTACCCGTGAACCCTTTTCTAATGAGTTGGCTAATCTCTCGTCTTTTCAATTCTTCTTCGGGGAAAATGTTTTTTATAGATTTCCCAATCAGTTCATTCTCTTCATATCCTAAAAGGGTAAGGGTTGTTTTGTTAACGGTCTTGATTGTTGTATCTGGGTTTATCACGGTCAATGCATCTGTCATTGAGGTGATAATACTGTCGAAATAGTCCTTGGAAATGGTTGTGGTACTCAAATTGAGTGCTAATTGGTTGATGGACTCTGCCAGCATACCCAATTCATCGTCTCTTTCGATCTTCAAGTGGGTTTCGAATTTACCTTTCCCGATCTCCCTTGAGGCCTGGACGATCGATAGAATAGGACTGCTGAAAAGGTTCGCTGTGTAGAGACTCACCAACATAACCCAGCTGGTGATGATGCCAAATATCAGCAGGAAAAAGGTTGTCGCTTGCCACTGACTGGCCTGATAGGACGCTTGTGACTGAAGCAGTGCAATCACGCCAGTCCCGAGCACTTGTTTCTCATTTAGAGGGAGGAGTATATAAAAATAATGAAGTTTTCCGACCTTCACATCAGTCTCTTTTCCCAGGGTCTGTCTTATAGGAAGGGCCTCCAAACCAGGAAGTGATGAAATGATGCTCTTTCCCTGTGAATCAAGCAGCGCGACCTCAAGTCCAATCCTGTGCTTAACTTGATCGGTAAAGGCCTGATCCAGCAGGATTGCTTCCTGAAGTACCCCGATCAAACGCCCGGAAAAATGAAGGGCCCTATAGACCGAGATCTGAATACCATTGGCAAGTGGGGCATAGGACATGGTTTCCCCATGCAGTGACAATTGCCTCATGACATCTTGCGGTAGCATGTTTGCTGTAACCGTGACGATTTTTTCTGACACCTCACTGGGATCCGGACGCAATGGACTGGAGGGGGTCTCAAAAATGAATTCGTCTTGGGGATCTGCTGTGGGAACCAAGTCTAAGGATTTGGCTGAAGCTATCTTCCGTTCCCTTATTTTCTCAAGAGCCAGGATGGGACGTCCCTCTGGATTATAAAGACCAAGCCATACAGCCTGGGAGAGTCCCAAAAAGTGTTTGAGGAGTTTCTCCAGTGAGTCCCACTGCCCTAGTGCCACGGTCTGAATCAGCATGGCCTGGGAAGCATGCCGATGGATTTCATCAAGTAGCAAACCTTCTTTCTCTTGCAGTTCGCTCTCAACCCCTGACCGGGTTGCTGCCAGATGATCACTGATCTCTTGCTTATAACTCTTTCCCAAGAAGAAAAGATAGGTGACCAACATGACCAGCATGGGACCGATGGATACGAGCAGAAGCCAGGCCGTCAGCTTTTTCCTAATATTCCATGATTTTAAAAACTCTGTGCCATGCTGATTCTTTTCTCTTTTCCTAGACGGCTTCATTTAAAATATTGACCATTATTTTAGAAAAGTACAGAAAGCTGAAGACCGATGCGGTTGTTATCCGTATCGGGGTTGCTTCCATTCTCATCATTGACCTGATATTCGGCCTTGATCCAGGTGTTGTGGTAGGGTCTGAAACGAATGCCGGAAGCGATCTCGGAAAAGCGTTTACTGACATCGTGATCTGCTGTCCAATCCGTATATCTGAAGTTTAGGTCCAAACGATCTCCAACCTTCGGTAGAGGAGGTGCTACCGAAACCAGAATGTAGTATCCTGAAACATCCCGGTCCGCTCCTAAACTAGCTGCTCCAACTCCTTCGTCGATCCCCGTGAGATACTCTGCCTGGAGATAAACCATCTTGAGATCCAGCAGGGCATGCAGTCCGAATCGCCAGGAATACTGCTCGTTGTTCGTATTGTGGGGGCCCTTGATATACGAGAGGCCGACATTTAGGCCTGGATAAAGTTCCGTGATCTGAAGCTCAGCCCCCAGCGATTTCCCAGTGTTTGCGGAGCTCCCACTGGTGTCCCTTCCCCGATTACCACTATTCTGGACGGCACTCCCATTGATGACGTACAGATCCAGGGTACCGACTCTTTCAACGTCCTGGGTCAATTGGATTCCCACATCTGTCCAGGTATTGTTCAGTATGGGGTTTTGGTTAGCTCCACTTTTCACAAGAGGGGGTCTGCTAATCAAACGGTTGTCCGAAGGGGCATGGAAGTAGTTCTCAAGGCCGAAGGGGACAAGGATCGCCCCGAACCCCATCGTTGTTCCCTGCCGGGGGGTAATATCAATTTCTGCCTGCTCGATGACGATCTCGGCAAATTGATCGTCATCCACTTCTTCCGGGGCATGTTCGAACTCGACGATGATCTTGGCAAATACGTTATCATTCACCTGATAGCCGAAGAAGGGTTCGAAGATGTGCTGGTCAAAACTGCTGTTCCCCCCTGGAGCACTTCCCTCACTGTCGAAGTACTGGAATGCGGCATAACCATGAAAAGTCACCTTCTCCTTTCCCTTCTTGGTGAGATAGACATCACTGAAGGTGAAGTCTTCAGCTTCTTCTCCTTGAGCCCGAACCCCGATCGGCAGGGAAAGAACAGCCATGGAGACCAAGCAAACACATGAAACCATCATTATTCTGCGTCTCATCTTTAAGCCTCCCCAAGTTTTTAAATAAGTTTCATTGAGCCTAATTGGACGAAGGGTGTGTGATCTATTCTTTAAAATAGGTATAGACTGCACCCACTTCATCTTCAATCGTCTTTGTCGCAACTGCGAATTTTTTAAGATCTGATCGCATAACTGGCAAGTTAAGGAAGATCCCGGGATTGCCCAGGGCCGCCTCCGCCATAATGAACTGTGCTTCGATGCGCTCGTGTCGTTTCGGATCTCTCCTCTTGATGTTTCCTGATAATACCTTTGTGTAATACTCTCTTGCCTTATCAAAGCGCGCTTTTGAGTCCAGAAAATCAGAGGCCTTGGTATCCATAATCAGTTTAAATTGTCCTTTCATCTCAAGGTAGACCAGCTGAGCGAGATACTTGAGTGTCTCACGGAGATCCTCTGTATCCACAGCCTGATCAAGCTTTGGCTTGACATCAACGCCAAAAATCTTGTGATAGGTTTCCATCTTCCCATTTGCCAGCTTGATTGCCCCTCCAATCGTGGCCCAGTCGCCTGTCTTTCCTGCGGTGAGCGTCTCCTCGAAAACCGCAAGCAACAGGTCATCATCACGCAAGCCGTGTGCTCTGTGCATGATATCGGCAGTTCCCTGGGCCAGACTTTCCCCACCCAATGCTATCCTGGAGATGATGGCCATTGCGACAATGCCTATGGATAGATATCTTACGTTCGGCATTTTAAAGACAGGACAGCATTGTGTTCGCCATCATCCACTATGATTAAAATTCCAAATAAAAAGCCCATCTTTCACCAACACAGGATGGGCTTTATATCTTCACTTCGGCAGTCCTTCGGTCCCTATCCACCGGGATCAGAACTTTGCGCCCTTGTCTTTTGAACAAGGTTGCCCTTATCGTGTGAAGTATCAAAAAAGGAAATTTTCTTTATCATTTATAATATTAGCTAGCATTCAGAAATTGTCAAATGAAAGTCCGCTGCAGACGTTGGAAAGATGTCAATGAGGTCTTTGAGACATTTTTTAGGCGGGTCTTTCAGGTACGAGGATGATAGACAGCGTATGAGGTCTCGGTTTCCCACAGCTTGACCTCACTGACCGGAAACCCCTTAGCCGCGGCATGCTCAAAGATCAACCTTGCGATGTTTTCGGCAGTAGGGTTGGAGTCCATGAGATAGTAAGGCTCCCCTAGCTCTCCCAACACCTTGACCAAGGGATCGTCCTTGCACAAAAGCATCTTGTGATCCAGTGCCTCATCAATCCAGATCTTGAGGGTTTCCTTGATCTCATCAAAGTCCATGACCATGCCACGATGGTCCAGCTTTTCGGAGGCCAGCTCGATCTCGACACGCCCGTTGTGGCCATGGGGATGCTTACATTTGCCGTCATAATTGAGTAGCCGATGACCGTAGCAAAACAGGATGTGTTTAGTGACTTTATACATAGACGCTCCATTTGTATGTGGGGGCCCGTGCGCCAACACAAAATGAAAGGTGCTCCGATGCCCCCACGCCCCGCGCTCGCCCTGGCGGAGCCAGAGGCTAGCTTAACTCTAAGCGATCAAGCGGCCACCGTCTACGGGGAGGATTGCCCCGGTGACGAAGTCTGATCCCTGGATAAAAAACAGTGCTGCCGCAGCGATATCCTCAGGAGAACCCACCCGGGCTAAAGGCGTCTGTGCGATAATCTCTTGTCGGTCTTTTTCTCCAAAAAACTCTGGCAGGAGGATGGGTCCCGGGCAAATACAATTGACCTGGACGGTGGGGGCTAGCTCCAAGGCTAGGGCCTTGGTCAGGGCAATGACCCCAGCCTTTGAAACACAGTATGGGAGGTAGTTCTTGTAGGGACGAATCCCACTCCAGTCTGCAATGTTGATGATCTTCCCTCTGCCCTGTTTTTGCATGACCTCTGAGGCCATCCTCGCACACAGGAAGGATCCTTTCAAATTGATTTCAAGGTGCCGATCCCATTCCTTCTCACTGATCTTGTCAAAAGGGGTTTCTTCGTAGACGGCGGCATTATTAATCAGGATGTCCAGGCTTCCCAGGGTCTTGTACACTGTTTTAATTAAACGATCTACGTCCTGTGCTTTAGAGATATCGGCAGGCACAGCCACCGCTTTTGCCCCGAGGGCCTGAATTTCTTTGACTGTTGCCTCGGCTGCTTTGGAGGAGGTCTGGTAGCTGATGGCCACCCGGGCATTCTGCCTTGCTAGGGCCAAAGCAATTCCCCTGCCCACCCGTTTAGCTCCCCCGGTAATCAGGATCGTTGCACCCTCCAACTTCAATATAATCTCCTGATTTTTAAATATTCTCTGATCATAACCAAATGCCAATCATGATGTCAAGAATGGTAAATTGACGGATTTCCGAGTTTCTAGTATTATACTTTAAGCGAAGCATCTAGACCTCCTTAACGGGTCCTAAGGCCACTAATCATGTCTGATAAAGATACATCTCTCACTTATAAACAGGCCGGTGTGGATATCGAGGCGGGAGACCGGTTTGTCAATCTTATTAAACCTCTGGTACGAAAGACCTTTCGGCCCGGGGTCCTGACAGATCTGGGTGGTTTTGGAGGCCTTTTCAGACTGTCTACTCGACGCTATAAGGACCCGGTGTTGGTCTCGGGAACGGATGGAGTAGGCACCAAGCTCAAGGTGGCTTTCCAGATGGATCGCCACAGCACGGTGGGAATCGACCTAGTCGCCATGTGCGTGAATGATGTAGTGGTGAGTGGGGCAGAGCCCATCTTCTTTTTGGACTATCTGGCTATGGGACATCTGGAACCACAGAAGTCGGTGGAGATTATGAAAGGGGTGGTGGAGGGATGTCAACAAGCGGGCTGTGCACTTATCGGCGGGGAGACAGCCGAAATGCCGTCCATTTATGCCGAGGGGGAGTATGACCTTGCAGGCTTTGCTGTGGGAGTGGTGGAAAAAGCAAAGATTGTGGATGGCCGCAGGGTTAAAGTGGGGGATGCCTTAATCGGGCTGGCTTCATCCGGGCTGCACAGCAATGGTTACAGCCTCGTGCGTAAAGTGATCTTTGATATGGCAGGTTTGAGCATTCATGACCGAATTTCTGATCTGGGTCGTCCCCTGGGCGAAGAACTCCTCACACCGACTCGGATTTATGTGAAGTCCATTCTTTCACTTTTGAAAGATGTTCAGCTCGCAAGGGCCATCAAAGGAATGGCTCATATCACTGGTGGCGGCATTACCGAAAATCTCCCCAGAGTTTTCCCTTCGGGATGTGGTGCTCTGATCACACGATCTTCCTGGGAAGTGCCGCCTATATTTGGGTTTCTTCAACACAAGGGAGGTATTGCCGAGGCAGAAATGTATCGTACTTTTAACATGGGGCTGGGTATGATCCTGGTAGTTTCCAGGAATAAAGTCACAAAACTCTTAGCCAAGGCCAAACGTTTGGGCGAGAGAGCATTCTTGATTGGAGAGGTCGTCCGGGGTTCCCGGAAGGTGGACTATGTCTAAGGCCAATCTAGGTGTGCTGTCCTCAGGCCGTGGTTCAAACCTCCAGGCGATTATGGATGCCATTAAGGCAGGAAAGTTAAATGCCAAAATTGTGGTGGTCGTCAGTGATAAAAAAGAGTCGCAGGCCCTGGAGCGTGCTAAACAGGGGGGAATTACCTCTGTGCATTTATCACCCAAGGACTATTCGACCAGAGAGTTGTATGACAGTGCAGTCGTAAAAATCCTTCAGGAGTATGCCGTTGACCTGGTGGTGCTGGCGGGCTATATGAGGATTATTACATCAGCCCTGATCACACCTTACAGAAACCGTGTGATGAACATTCATCCTTCTTTACTACCTTCCTTCCCGGGTCTTCATAGCCAGCGCCAGGCCTTGGAGCATGGTGTTAAGATAACAGGGGTCACCGTTCATTTTGTGGATGAGCAGGTGGACCATGGTCCTATTATCGTTCAGGCCGCAGTGCCGGTGCTGGACACTGATACCGAGGAAACGCTCTCCGCCCGGATCTTGGAGCAGGAACACCATATCTATCCCCTCGCAATTCAGTGGTTTGCAGAGGGGAGACTTAAGATTATGGGGCGGCGTGTTATTGTTGAAGGGGTTGAAACGGTAAGGGGTGGTGGATGATCTGTCCAAGCTGCGGATTTGAACAGCCGGCGGGTGAGACATGTTCTCAATGTCAAACACCCATGACACCCGCTTTTAAAGAGTCGCCCTCGACAGAACCGAAGCAGTCCGCTGCTCCAACTGCTGCGGCTGCCAAACCTGTGGCCGAGCCTCCGGCTCCTCCAAAGCCTAGTGTTTCATCTAAGGCCGAAGTCTCAAAACCCCATTCCGAGCCGCCCAAGAAAGTCGAAGAGAAAGAAAAAGTACTCCCTCCAGCACCGGAGAAACACGCTCAAGAAAAAAAGGAACATGTCAGCGGAGGTCCCCATGATAGGCTGGAACAACTGGAGCGATTAATTGTCACCAGTACACCACAGATTGAAGGCAGACAGATTCTGGCTTATCATGGGATTGTGTCTACTACTGTTTTCGTCAGGGGAGATTTGGTGAAAGAACGCCTTGATAATGTGACGGGTGAAGTGATCAGTATCCGTTCTACCGCCCTTGAGGTGCCTTTTGAAAAGGCAATAACGATTGCTCTGACGGATCTTAAAGTGGAAGCGGCTAAACGAGGGGCCAATGCGGTAGTAGGACTTACCATGAATCAGACTTCTGGAATAGGGGGAATATGGCTGTGTCTTGTGGGAACAGCCGTGACTTTGAAAGAATAGGAGGTAAAAATGGGGATGATGCAGAATGAAGAGTATCTTGAGTTGGGTATGCTTTATGTGAAAGAAGGTAATCTAGGCGCGGCCTTAAAGAGTCTCAATACCGCCCTGTTAAAGTATACCACTCCAGAAGAATCTCAGACCCAGATGGGAGAACAGGTTTTGGATCGTCTTCCCTTGGATCTTCTCTCCTACTATGGGCTGTGTATTGCCCTGGTTCAGAACCGTGTAGAAGAGGGGAAACGCTTTTGTCGCATGGCTCTGGCAAAAGACACATTGCGACCCGAATTTTACCTGAACCTGGGCAAGGTGTACCTCAAGGCCGACAACAAAGCTAAGGCACTCAAAATTTTCCAACGGGGACTTGAAGTCAGTGAGAGGAGCCGGGATTTGATTAATGAAATCAAGAAGCTGGGCGTCCGCAGAAGAAGACCATTAGGTTTTTTGCCACGAAACAATTTTTTAAATCGCTACTCAGGTCTGATGTTGCACAGGATGGGCATTGCGGGAGAGCCAGAGGCTCAGTACTTGAGTGGCAGCAAGGTTCAATAGTAATTGTCTTATGGAAGAGAATGCTCGAGCACTTGCAGATGAAGAAAGCAAGATGTTGCGGCTGCGGCTCATTGTGGATGGTGCTGCCCATCTCCTGATGCATGGCCACTTTGCTAGCGAGGAGGTGCCTGAAATTATCCAGCAGACGCGAGCCAAAGTTCTTGAGCTGTTCCCTGATAAAGGGGATCTGTTTGACCTCATTTTTCTGCCCAGGTTTATGAGGCTCTTTCGCGATTGGGGATGACGGAGCGTAGGAAATATAGACGGGCCAGCATGATCGGCCTGGTGGAGGTACGAAAAGACCCATCGGATTCTCCCGCAGAAGCCTACGCAATTAACATTAGTTATGGTGGGATGGCTGTCTACAGCAAGAATCCCTTGAGCGGGCGGGTCTATATCAAATTATACTTTGGAGACGGGACAGGGAAAAAGATTGATGAAACCGTGGTGGGACAGATCGTCTGGCAGGAGCAGATGGGATCGTGGTATGTTATGGGAGTGCAGTTTAAGGGACTCAATCCTCAGGACCACAGCATGACCCTTGGATTTTTGAAATGGTCTGATGGCTTAGAACAAGGGCCCACCGTATAAAATCTTATTCTCGCATATACACCCCTTCGGGGTATGCTCGACAGCGCAAGCGAGGTGTGGGGCTGTAGCTCAGTTGGGAGAGCGTCGCGTTCGCAATGCGAAGGTCAGGGGTTCGATCCCCCTCAGCTCCA